>Ga0181601_10000230_pt1 | contig 44092 bp, 35 predicted proteins | sample 041ome_8_FD_133020 | JGI IMG/M metagenome (GOLD analysis project Ga0181601, IMG submission 133020) | Coastal salt marsh microbial communities from the Groves Creek Marsh, Skidaway Island, Georgia - 041407BS metaG (megahit assembly) | ecosystem: Environmental > Aquatic > Marine > Intertidal zone... | reverse complement strand
GCGCAAAACGAGACAGGTTATGAAAACCTGATGAAGCTGAACACCTGCCTTTACGTCGACAAAAACGGCGAACTTCCGCAGGTAAGCATGGACCAATTGGCCGAAAACGCTGCTGGCCTCATATGTTTGACGGGCGGGCCCGACGGTCCCCTAGGACGGTTACTGCGTTCAAATCAACGAACAGCAGCAGACGCGCTTGCGACACGTTTGATCGATCTGTTCGACGATCGGCTTTACGTCGAATTGCAAAGGCATCCTATTGAAAGTGGCCTACCAGATGCAGAGCGACAAACAGAGCGTGGGCTGATTGAAATTGCCTACAGTAAAAATATACCTCTGGTTGCGACGAATGACGCCTATTTTCCGAAATCCGAAATGTACGAAGCGCATGACGCGCTGATATGCATTGCACAAGGTGCCTATGTTGACCAACAAGATCCCAGAAGGCGGTTAACCAACCAGCACTATATGAAATCACCCCAAGAAATGATAACGCTTTTCGCAGACCTGCCGGAAGCGATTGAAAATACGGTTGAAATTGCGCGACGCTGCGCATTCATGGCCTATCGCCGCAAACCAATTCTGCCAAAATTTGCTGACGATGAGGTCGTTGAATTGCGCCGGCAAGCAGAACAGGGTCTGCGCGAACGTTTGGCCGTAATCCCGCACGCAGCCACCGTGAAAGAATACGAAGAACGGCTAGAGTTCGAATTGAACATCATCGAAGGCATGGGGTTTCCTGGCTATTTTCTGATCGTTGCAGACTTTATCAAATGGGCAAAGGACAATGACATCCCCGTCGGACCAGGGCGCGGATCGGGCGCGGGGTCATTGGTGGCCTATGCGCTGACCATCACCGACCTTGATCCGTTACGCTACAGCTTGCTGTTTGAACGGTTCTTGAACCCCGAACGTGTATCGATGCCCGACTTTGATATCGATTTCTGCATGGACCGTCGCGAAGAGGTGATCCAGTACGTTCAACAAAAATATGGCCGCGACAAGGTTGCGCAAATCATCACCTTTGGTGCGCTTTTGTCCAAGGCCGCCGTGCGCGATGTCGGCCGCGTTTTGCAGATGCCCTATGGCCAAGTGGATCGCCTGTCAAAAATGATCCCTGTCGAAGGCGTCAAACCCGTCAGCATCGAAAAAGCGTTAAAGGACGAGCCACGCTTGGCCGAAGAGGCCAAAAACGAAGAGGTGGTCAATCGCCTGCTGACATACGGCCAACAGGTCGAGGGGCTGTTGCGCAACGCCTCCACCCACGCGGCGGGCGTGGTTATTGGCGATCGGCCGTTAGACGCTTTGGTGCCGCTATACCAAGATCCGCGATCCGACATGCCCGCCACGCAATTCAATATGAAATGGGTTGAACAGGCCGGTTTGGTTAAATTCGACTTTTTGGGTTTGAAAACCCTAACTGTCATTCAAAACGCCGTCGACCTGATCCTAAAATCAGGACGTCAACTGCACATCGCGGCGGATGGCACACAGCTTTATGAACCCGCCGAGGGTGCCGAAAATCAAATCAACGCTATCCCGCTTGACGATAAAAAGACCTATGACCTGTATTCGGCCGCAAAAACCGTTGCCGTGTTTCAGGTGGAAAGTTCGGGCATGATGGATGCCCTAAAGCGGATGAAGCCCACCTGTATCGAAGATATCGTGGCGCTTGTCGCGCTCTATCGTCCAGGGCCCATGGAAAATATTCCAACCTATTGCGAGGTCAAGCATGGGTTAAAGCCGTTGGAATCGATCCACCCGACGATTGATCACATTCTGGCCGAAACCCAAGGCATCATCGTTTACCAAGAACAGGTGATGCAGATCGCACAGGTGATGGCGGGCTATTCCCTAGGCGGCGCGGACCTTTTGCGTCGCGCGATGGGTAAAAAGATCGCAGAGGAAATGGCTAAAGAACGGCCCAAATTTGTTGAGGGCGCAAAAGCGACCCATAACGTGGACGCGAATAAAGCGGGCGAAGTGTTTGACCTGTTGGAAAAATTCGCAAACTACGGGTTCAACAAATCCCACGCGGCGGCCTATGCGGTGGTGTCCTATCAAACCGGTTGGCTTAAGGCAAATCACCCCGTTGAATTCATGGCGGGTGTCATGAACTGCGATATCCACCTGACCGATAAACTGGCGGTCTATTTCGAAGAGGTGAAAAAGGGCCTATCCCTGCCCTATGTCCCGCCCTGTGTGAACCGGTCAGAGGCCACATTTGACGTGGTTGGCGGGGCCTTGGTTTACGCGCTGGGTGCGTTGAAAAACGTGGGCTTTGAGGCGATGCGACTGGTGACCACGGGGCGCGGCGACAAACCATTCGTGAACCTGTTCGACTTTGCCCGCCGCGTTGATTTGAAGCGGGTGGGCAAGCGTCCGTTGGAAATGCTGGCGCGCGCGGGGGCATTTGACGTGTTAGACGGGAACCGTCGCCGCGTGTTTGAAAGCGTCGAAGCACTGGCGCAATATTCCGCGGCGTTCCACGAACAAAAGGCGTCAAACCAAGTGTCCCTGTTTGGCGATGCGGGCGATGATTTGCCAGAACCCCGTTTGATGCCCGTCACCGATTGGTTGCCTGCCGAACGACTGGCCGAAGAATTCAAGGCGATTGGTTTCTATTTGTCGGGTCATCCGCTGGATGATTACATGGTCGCGTTAAAACGCAAGGGCGTGATGACCATGGATGAAGTCATGGACAAAGCCCAAGGCGGGCCATGCATTGCGAAAATGGCAGGCGTTGTTGCCGGTCGCCAAGAACGGAAATCGGCAAAAGGGAACAGGTTTGCTTTTGTTCAGTTGTCTGATCCCACGGGCGCTTATGAGGTTACGTTATTTTCCGAAGCCTTGGAAAAATCTCGCGATCATCTGGAAACCGGTGCCAAGGTTGTCGTCACTGCCGAAGCCTCGATGGAGGCAGATCAGCTTAAACTTTTGGGGCGTTCAATCGCGCCAGCAGATATAGCTGTGGCGGACGCAGGTGCTGTGGGCTTAAAGATTTACGTCGACACACCCGCCGTCATTGCAACCGTCGCACAAGTAGTATCTGACGCCAGCAAGACCATCACGTCGGGCCCAAAAGGACCAATCTTTTTCACGTTGTTGCATCCAGAGCTACCCGGCGAGGTCCAAATGGACACAGGTGCAGAATTCCCAATGAACCCACAAATCAAAGGCGCGATCAAAAGCCTGAGTGGTGTCTTACAAGTCGAAGACGCCTAACCCCGAAAGGTCAGGCGTTCAATGCATGTCCAAAACAGGCGTAACTATTCCAAGCGTGCGGGAAAACCATCTGCACGTAGATCAGTGTTCAACACATCCTCAAGCAATTTCGCAATCATTGGCGATTGCGCGTCACCGCCATATGCCGCCTTTGCAGCGACATAAGTTTGGTTTGTCATCGATGCCAAATCCAAAGGCACGCCAAATTCACGGCCGAATTCTAAGGCAAACCCAAGATCTTTCAACGCAAGATCGATATTAAACGCGATATCATACGATCCGTTCAAAATCAGCGCGCCTTCGGTTTCATGCACAAATGAATTTCCCGAACTTGCTGCAATCGCATGCCATGATTGCGCGAGGTCTAGGCCGCCACGTTTAGCAAGCATTAGCGCCTCAGAACAGGCCTTTAGATGGATAAACGCCAACATGTTGGTTATGACCTTAATGATCGATGACGACCCCAAAGGCCCCATATGAAAGACACGATCACCCATCGATTTCAACGCGGGCATGTGCAGGTCAACCAGGTCTTTGTCGCCGCCAGGCAACATGGTAATCTTACCTTGCGCCGCCAAATGAACACCACCCGTCACGGGCAATTCCAACATCTGTATTCCGTGACCTGTGGCAACGTCGGCAAAACGAAGAACGTCATCACGCCCCAACGTGGACATTTCGATCCAGCTGGCACCTTTGCGCATCTTGGGCAAAATCTCAGTTAAGACCTTTTCTGTAACGGCAGGCGATGGCAGGCAGGTGATGACATGATCAACCTTTGAGGCAACATCACCAGCGCTATCGCCCCACGTGGCACCGGCCTCTAGCAAGGCCTTTGCATTGTCGGGGTTCACGTCAAACACCGTAACATCAAATCCATCACGCACCAAACAGGCCGCGCAGTTAGCACCTAGGTTTCCTAGCCCAATATATCCGTATTTCATAACGCGCTCCTGTTATTGGAAATAAATGTTGTAACTTTGGCGAAGCGTCGCATCAATCAATGGGTCTAGCGTACTGCCTGCGCGGGACAGGATTTCGTTCTTACGTTCAATCGCTTTATCCAACAAAATTGGCCGATCTGCCTCGATCCATTCCTTTGGACTCATGCGATTGCCGACGGTCGGATAAACGTATTCTGTCTGCATCAACGACCGCGTTTGGTCGGCACCCAGATAATGACCAGGCCCACCCAAACAGACCTCTTTCATAACATCGATAGAAACACTGTCTGGAGTTACATCAATACCACGTACGGTACGCAGTACTTGACCCAAAATATCATCACCTAAGACCAAAGACTCTAAGCAAAAGCCCAAAAGTGATGCATGCATTCCGACGGATTCATAGACCATATTCAAACCGGATAGGCCCGCCATGGTGTTGGTGATGCCTTGTTCCCATCCAGCTTGCATATCTGGTAATTTGGCATCACTGATACCTGCGGCTGCCCCTCCAGGCAAACCATAGAATTGATGCATTTGTGCACACCCTGCGGTCAATAATGCCTGTTCTGCCGATCCGCCTGACATCGCACCAGTGCGTAAGTCGGATACAAACGGCCAAGTCCCAAAAATCGCTGGGTGACCAGGTTTGATACAATTGACATAAACGACACCCGCCAAACATTCTGCAACGGCTTGTACAATCGCCAATGCAATTGGTGCCGGCGCAGTTGCCCCAGCTTGCCCAGCTGACAAAAGTAACACGGGCATTCCTGCATGGATGCAATGTTCCATTGCAATGCAGCTTTCTTCTGCAAATTTCATCGGAGGAACAACAAAGCAGTTTGAATTCGAAATAAACGGACGCGCGCGCCATGCATCTTCGCCACCTGCGATTGTGTGGATCATTTCCATGCATGGGGCAACATGGCTAGGGTCCGAGAACGATGTTCCCACATGCTTTGATGTCCCAGAACAACATGCCATGATGGTGTTCAAATCCATCTCGAGGTTATCAATAACATCACGACAAACCATCGCACGTTGGAAAAAATGCACGTTGTCCAGATTATGCGTCAAACGTGCCGCATCATATAGATCTTGCGCCGTCGAATCCCGATACGTGTTTGTCAAAACGTCAACGATATGCACAGCTGCACCAGCTGTCCCAAAATGAACGTTTGTGCCCGAAAGGTGCAGATCATATTTTGGATCGCGTCCGAACAAAGTGATGTCACGAGCCGCTTTTTCTAACATATCTTCAACCAAAGCACGCGGAAACCTTAAGCGGCCATCATCGCCCAATATCGCGCCAGCAGCCACCATTGCGTCAACACCTGATTTTGGCGCCTGCGAAAGTCCAATTTGCTCTAACGCATCCAAGGCTGCTGCGTGGATCTGTTCCATCCCCGCTTGGGTCAAAGGACGATACGCGCCCCCAGGCAAACCGGGTCGAATAGGCCGTAATTCCTCTGCCAAAGGCGCCATGCGCATCGCGCGTTTCGCATCTCGTCCGCCTGCACGTGCCGCACGGCGTGGTGCGGTCGCTTGCCAATTTTCTGTCATATTGGATCACTCTACTTATCTTGTTTCGGCACAAGATTAGCCATAGACGACAGCGCTTTCAATCGCGCAAACCACATGTTATTAATCGACAAAACCGATTAGAGGTAACATGCAAATAGAATGGATTGAAACGTTTCTGGATCTATTGGACACACGCAGTTTCAACAAATCCGCAGAGCGCCTGAACATCACGCAATCAACCGTTTCCGCGCGGATAAATGCATTGGAAACGGAAATTGGCAAAAAACTATTTTCCCGATCACGCGCAGGCACAAACCTGACTGCCGCGGGAATCGCGTTTGAACCGCATGCACGCGGGCTGCGCCACAGCTGGAGCGAGGCGGTCCGCGCAATACGAGCAACCGGCAACGTCGATGTATCTATCCGCATCGGTTTACAAACTGACTTAGCATCAACACATATCGGCGATTGGGTCGCGCAATTTCAAACCTTGTTTCCCAGCGCAGAGTTCTATGTTGAACTCGATTATTCAAATCAAATGTGCAACGATCTCTTGGCCGGAAATTTGGATTTTGCGGTTTTGTACACACCAAAATTCATGCCTGATTTACATTTTGAAACGGTGGGACGCATTAATTTGCGCATGATTTCAACTGTGGCCAGATCCCTCGATCAAATAGATGCTGACCGTTATATTGGTGCCAACTATGCACCTGCCTTTGATCGACAACATCAACAACAGCTGCCACATCTTTCCAATACTAGGCTCTCTTGTGGTCAAAACTCTGCGGTCGCGGGTATCATTAGTACAATGGGGGGTACCGCGTACGTTCTTGAAGAAACAGCGCAGTCTTTATTGAACCAGGGCATTGCCAAACTGGTCGTGGACGCCCCCGTTCTTTACCAAGATGTTTATGCGGCGTTCCATATGCGGCACCGCCATTCTTTGACCCACCAACGATTGCGCGATGCAGTAAACGCCCATTTTCGCCCTAAATAAACCTTGGCATAACTGCGATTTTCAGAAACTATCGTGAAAAATAAACGGAGCCCAAAATGTCATATGAACCGCTTGCCCTGCCTGATCGGGTGCAACTCAGCCCTGATCAAGCCACCAAAGCGTCGAAAGATTTCCTTGCATATATGCAAAAGCGTCATTCGGTACGCGATTATGCAACCAGCCCTGTCCCACGCGAGATCATCGAAAACATTATTGCAACTGCGGCAAGCGCACCTTCGGGTGCCAATCGCCAACCTTGGCATTTTGTAGCCGTGGCTAATCCTGACATGAAGGCACAAATTCGGGCCGCTGCCGAAGAAGAAGAAAAATCCTTTTACCAAGGTGGCGCGGGGGATGAATGGCTATCAGCCCTCGAGCCCATTGGCACAGGCGTTGAAAAACCACACTTAACCGATGCGCCCTGGTTGATCGTCGTGTTTGCGGAACGCTATGGCCTTAATCCAGATGGATCACGCTACAAAAACTATTACATTAATGAAAGTGTTGGGATTGCGCTAGGCTTTCTGATCGCCGCGATCCACAATGCAGGTCTTGTCTGTTTGGAACACACACCAAGCCCGATGAAATTCCTAAATACGCTGTGCAATAGACCGATCAACGAAAAACCGGTGATGGTCATTCCTGTGGGCTATCCCACCGAGACCGCCACCATTCCCGCAGCCGCAAAACAAAAAAAGCCACTCGGCAAAGTCAGCAGCTTTTTCTGAACTCTTAAAATCAGGCACACGGATGCGGGGACAGCAGTCCCCGCACTGGTCGAAGTGTAGAACAATCCGAAATCAAATCGATCCTGCTTCGACCATAAAGTTATTAGCGCTACACATTGCAGCGTCATCAGATGCTAAAAACAAAACCATGCGCGCCAAATAAACAGGATCAATCGGATCGGGCAGGCATTGACGTGCCAATTGCTTTTCTAACGCTTCAGGCGTCACCCAAAGTTCTTTTTGTCTCTCTGTCATAACCCACCCCGGCACGACAGTATTTACACGAATACGATGGCCACCAAGGTCACGTGCCATCGTACGCGTTAAACCATGTACCGCAGCCTTGGCAGAAGTATAGGCAGGAAAGCCACCACCCGCTTCCCACCAGCTATTTGACCCCATGTTGATGATCGATCCGCCACCAGCGGCGATCATACCCGGCGCGACGCATTGAATTGCAAAAAACATGTGTCGCAAATTCGTGTTATAACGATCATCCCAATACTCAGGCGTGACATCACGCCAATCGTGCCGATCGTCACGTGCAGCATTATTTACCAACACTGAAGCATCACCCAATTTCAAAGCCAACGCCGAAAATGCAGCCCGTAACGCGTCGATATCGCGAAGGTCACAGCATTCAAAAGCATGATCTGCTCCGATCTTGTCCAACATCGCTTGCCCTGCATCAGCGTTTAGATCAACAAAACCAACCTTTGCGCCTTGATCAGCAAAAGCTTGAACGATATCGGCCCCGATCCCCGAAGCCCCTCCCGTAACAAAAACAGTTTTGCCAGTTAAACTTGGATAGCGTGCGAATTCTTGGTGGTCCATCTGATCCTCTTTCGTTTTTGTGAAAGACTAATGTCATTTGTTCCAAAGGAAAAGGCCCGTCAATAGTGACGGGCCTTTGAAAAATGTGGTTGGGATCACTCTTCGGTCCGGACTGCTTTCCAGATCAACGCACCAACCGCGGCGTCCACCAACGGTGCGACCCAAAATAGCCACAGCTGGGACAGTGCTGGACCGTCTGCAAACAATGCCACGCCAGTTGAACGGGCCGGATTAACAGATGTATTCGTGACCGGGATCGATACCAGGTGGATCAAAGTTAACGCCAAGCCAATGGCAATTGGTGCAAATCCTGCCGGGACGTTTGACGCTGTGGCGCCCAAAATGATGAACAAAAATGCCGCGGTCATGACGACTTCCATGATCAAAGCTGACGTCATTGAAAATCCACCAGGCGATGCACTACCAAATCCGTTGGACGCAAACCCACCGACACCGTTAAAATCGGCTTTGCCAGAAACAATGAGAAACAAGACAAACGCCGCCGCGATAGCACCTGCGACTTGAGCCGCCCAATAAGACAGCAATGACGACATTTGGAAACGACCTGCGATTGCCAAGCCCAATGAAACGGCGGGGTTAAAGTGACCACCCGATATTCCACCCACGGCATAGGCCATTGTTAAGACCGTTAAACCAAACGCCAAGGACACACCCAAAAGGCCTATCCCAACATCGGGAAACGCCGCGGCTAGAGCCGCACTACCACATCCCCCAAAAACCAACCAAAACGTACCAACAAATTCTGCCAAAAGTTTTTTCATTTTATTCCCCTTACCTACAGCGTGACTGCCGTAGGTAAGAAAAGGCCATTTTTCATGGCTCATGGCTACGGGAATAACCTAACCCAAGTCCCCGTGGGGTCCGGCCTAATCAGTTGCGCTCAAAGCTTTCCAGGCGTTCAGGCCACCCGCGATAAATTTAGCATTCCCGTAACCCATATCTTTTAGGCTCGCTGCCGAGAGCGCACCTCTGTTATTGGCATTACAATAACACAAAATCACTGTATCAGGATCTGGCAAAACATATTCAATTTTTAATATATTTTATCTGAAAGGTAATCTGCGACAAATTGGCAGCCGTCTAACCGCCTTTCATTTGTTGCAACAAAAAGATTTCATTTTCCGAAGAAATCGATTTGCTCATGTCTGCCGGCATAACATCACCATCTATCGCGACCGAGATACCATCGTCGAAAATTGGGCCAAGGCCGGGATACTTCCCGACCAAGGCCTCTAGCATATCGCCGATGGTCTGTGCTTCGACTTGGATCGCTAATTCGCCATCCGTAAACCGTCGCAACCCAGACCACAGGTTCACCGTCACCATGTTATTTTGCCTTAATTGCAGCCAACAATTTTGTTGGTGTAATTGGCAAATGGCGGATGCGTACGCCCGTCGCAGCGGCAACAGCGTTTGCAATCGCAGGCAATGGCGGGGTGATCCCCGTTTCGCCCACACCGCGCACACCAAATGGATGGCCAGGGTTTGGAACTTCAACGATAACTGTATCAATCATTGGCAGGTCTGACGCCACAGGCACGCGGTAATCCAAGAAGATTGGGTTCTGCAAGCGACCCATGTTGTCATAAACATATTCTTCGTTTAGCGCCCAACCGATGCCTTGAACCGCGCCACCTTGGTATTGGCCTTCGACATAGGACGGGTGGATCGCACGGCCTGCGTCTTGGACGACCAAGTAACGCAGGATTTTTGTATGACCGGTTTCTGGATCAACTTCGACGTCAACAACATGCGCGCCAAAGCTGTCGCCAACCCCGTCTGGAACCGATTCATGGTGACCAGAAATTGGACCGCCGGTGTTTTTCATTTTGCGCGCAATCTCTTGGATTGTCATCGGTGGAAACTGCCCCGCGTTTGGCCCGGCGGGGACGGCTGCACCGTCGCGCCATTCTACAGCCTCAGGGTCAATTTTCCATTTACCCGCGGCCCTGCGACACATTTCGTTGATCGCTTGGGTTAATGCCCCATGCATTGCTTTACCAGATGCAAATGTCGCACGGCTGCCGTGGGTGGGTTCGTTCACACCCAATGATCCGGTTTCCGCGATATTGACGCGTACATTTTCATAGGGAATGCCCAATGTTTCAGCCGCCATCAACGCCATTGATGCACGGCTTCCACCGATGTCAGGCGTTCCGACGGATACCTGCACCGTGCCATCTTCGGACAAGGCAACCGAAACCGAGGTTTCCCCACCGTGGTTAAACCAATAGCCAGCCGCGATGCCACGCCCTTGGTTTGGACCAAGAGGGATCGACATATTCGGATGTGCTTTGGTTGCAGCCAACGTTTCTTCCAACCCGATAACGCCGAACTTTGGTCCATAACTGGATTTATCGCCTGACTTTGAACTGTTTTTGATACGCACTTCCATCGGGTCTAGCCCAAGCTCGGTCGCCATTTCGTCAATCAAGCTTTCAACCGCAAAGGCACCCATGGGGGACCCTGGTGCACGATAGGCTGCGCATTTCGGACGGTTTGCCAACACATCATAGCCAATGTGCTGTAGTGCTGGCACCTGATATGGGGCAAATGCACAATAAAGCGCCATATCCACCGGCGATCCCGGGAAAGCACCACCTTGCATGCGGAAATTTGCAACACCCGCGGTCAACATGCCATCCTTGGTCATACCAATTTTTACATCCATAGACGCCGATGCTGTCGGGCCTGTCGCCCGCAAAACTTCAGAACGTGACATGACCAACTTTACGGGGCGCCCGCCGGATTTACGGCTGAGAGCGAGCGCTAAAGGCTCCATAAAGATCGTAGTTTTCCCGCCAAAGCCGCCGCCAATTTCAGAAGCAGTCACACGCAGTTGCGCTGTATCCAAGCCTAATACAGCAGCACACATGCGGCGGATATACCAATGACCTTGGGTACAGACCCACATTTCGCCTTTGCCGTCTGCGCCCAACTGGCCCATGCAAGCGTGCGGTTCAATGTAACCTTGGTGCGTTGCTTCGGTTTTATAGTGACGTTCCATCACTAGATCAGCCTTGGCAAAGCCATCTTCGACATCGCCATGACCAAACTCAATATATTTAACAACGTTCGGATGCATGCCTTCGGGAACGGTTTTATTTGCAGCACCTTCGCGAATAACAGGCGCGCCTTCGGCCATTGCGTCGTCTACATCGATAACATGCGGTAGAATTTCATACTCCACCTCGATCAATTTAACCGCGTCGCGTGCGATATGAGGCGACGTCGCAGCAATCGCGGCCACTGCGTGACCGTCATAAAGCGCGCGCTCACCCGCCATTGTGTTTTCTTGCAGGTCCCAATCTTCGCCCGTCAGCCCCGTTGGGAAATCAGCGCGGGTTACGATGGCTTTTACACCATCAAGGGCTTCGGCTTTAGATGTATCGATTTTGACAATGCGTGCATGTGCATGAGGCGAACGCACCACAGCAGCATGCAACATGTTCGCGGCTGCAATGTCTGCACCATAACGGGCACGACCCGTGACTTTGTCCAAACCGTCAGGGCGCGCAGGACGCGTACCGATGTAACGAAAATCGGATGTGTTGGTATCTTTAGCCATTATGCAGCCCCCCGCATTTCTTCGGCGGCATCCATGACCGCGCGGATAATTTTGTCATAGCCAGTGCAACGGCACAGGTTGCCCGCCAACCAATATCGTACTTCTTCTTCGGATGGATCAGGATTTTTTTCCAGCAATGCTTTTGACGCGACTAAAATGCCTGGCGTGCAGAAACCACATTGCAGAGCAGCGTGTTCAATGAATTTACGCTGCAAAGGGTGCAACGCATCACCGTTCGCCATGCCTTCGATGGTTTCAATCTGTTTGCCTTGCGCTTCGACACCTAGCATCAAACAAGAACACACCAAAGTGCCATCCACCACAACCGAACACGCGCCACAATCGCCCGTGCCACAGCCTTCTTTTGTGCCTGTAAGACCTAGACTATCGCGCAGACTGTCCAATAGGCTATCACGTGTGTCAGCCAAAAATTCGACTGCCTCACCGTTTACGGTCGTCGATATGTGTACTTTACTCATACTGCTTCTCCTCTGGCACGTGCATAGGCAATTTTTGCAACGCGCTTTGCCAAGACGCCGACTACGTCTTTACGGAACTCTGCCGTACCGCGTTTGTCGGAAATAGGTTTTGCCGCCGCGCTAACCACATTCATCAAAGCTGCGATCGCTGCGTCATCCAAAGTGGTGCCAATGATGGCATCTGCCGCCTCTGGCACCAACACAACTGTTGGTGCAACCGCACCAAGTGCAACACGGGCTGATGTAATAACGTCGCCATCAATGGTCAGATTGATGGCACACCCCACCACTGCGATGTCCATTTCCGTACGGGGTGTGAAACGCAAATATGCATCACCGCCGCCCTGTCCACGTGCAGGCAAAGTGATTGATGCGATCACTTCGCCTTTTACCAAATTAGACCGGCCCGGCCCTGCTGGAATATCCTCGATTGCGATATCGCGGACCCCGTCGGCACTAACGATTTGCGCGGTTGCGCCAGCTGCAATCAAACCAGGTACGCTGTCTGCCGCAGGTGAACCATTGCATAAGTTTCCTGCCAAGGTGGCACGGCCCTGCACTTGGGTGGATCCTACCAACTCCATCCCCTCGACGACACCAGGCCAAGCTGCAACCAAATCTGCATCCGCCCCCATCTGCGCCCCAGAAACAGCTGCACCAATGATGAAACCGCCGTCGGCTGTGCGCGTGATCGCATCAACACCAGGAATATTCTTGATATCTATGATGTCATGAGGCGTTACCGCGCCCGCGCGCATTTGCACCAATACGTCCGTGCCGCCCGCCAAAAAACGCGTTACACCTGACGCATCACGCGCAATCCGTGCCGCATCTGAAAAATTCGATGGATTATGATAGTTCATACAAACCCCTGTAATTGTCGACCAAGCTAAAAAATCGCCCAGTGCTATTTTTTCCAAACCACGCCAGGCGTGATCCGGCTTCCTCCAGCCGGAACATAATTCAGAATTTGATCAAAAGACAATGGGTGTCGTTAGGTCTGATACAATTGCGATACATCACAATCAAAACAGACCATAGGACACCATGCCTTTTATTCAAGTTTGATCTAAGCTTTTCTTGGAACATATCGCAAGATCAGTTATCGTAATTTTATCGGCTAGGATGGCTGGATCCTTAACCAACGTGTTTGTGGGAGCGCGTGGGGTGACAGGGGTTTCAGCGGGGGCTGGAACCCCATTTTATCGTTACAAAGATGTTAGCCTTGTCTGCCTTTAGTTTTATTCCGTTAGGCGCATAAAATATTGGGTAAAATTAGCATCTTCGCACATTTAAGTGAAAACGAAAATGGTGCATTTACGGGGTATAAATCGTGTATTCCGGCCGATCAAACGCGTGGAAAATCCAATGGCTGGTAAGGCGATCCACAGTGGACGTGAACCTATTACCCCAAAATGCCAGCATGTGCCATGACGACAGAAAGCTATGCCGCATACTCTTTGATTTCACGCGAGAAAGTTGATGCAAACTGCAAATCTACTGCACGATTCGAATTACTGGCTGGCCGTTACTGCCTGAAGATTTTGTTAAATTCATCAAAACGTAATGGGAAACCGAACCTAAGCGCCCAATGGAAAGCTGTATGTACATCGTGCGACAGGCAAAAACGCAAGCTCTGGCTAACGGTCCAAAAACTTTCGGGATAAACGCATCATTTGAAAATAATTTTTTTAGTAACAATATGTAAGGTGTAGTATGTCGTTAGGGGCAACGCCCCCAACGATAGCACACCGATTAGGCAGACTTTTTGCGTCCGCCGGAGGCGTTTTTACCGCCTCCTCCAAATTTTCTTGCACCTTGTCCACGATGTGCACGTTTCGCGCCATCCGGTTTACCGCCGCCACCGCCAAACCGTCGACGTCCTCCGCCTTTTTTCGGGGTATTATTTACAGGTGGTTCTAGGTTTCTCAGCAACTCGGCGCCGCTTGCGACCGGAATTTCTGTTTTCATCAGCTTTTCAACATCCCGCAACAGTGCAATTTCGGTCGTCGCACACAAGGTGATCGCGATGCCCGAACGTCCTGCACGGCCTGTTCTGCCGATACGGTGGATATAAGCATCTGGTTGCATCGGCAAATTTAAATTTATCACACGTTCGACATCAGGGATGTCAATACCACGCGCAGCAACATCGGTCGCACACAGAATTGTCATCTGCCCATCACGAAACGCCTTTATTGCGCGGTCACGTTGGCTTTGGCTCTTGTTGCCGTGGATTGATCCGGCATTATAGCCTTGAGCCACAAGCGCTTTCATTAATTTTTCAGTCCCAAATTTGGTCTTTACAAAAATCAACGTAGGGGCTTTGCGGTCTTGGTTCAAAATCTCGCGCAGTAGGTCATTTTTGACAGACTCGGCGACGATATGTACTGACTGCTCAACGCGTTCAGCGGCGGCACCTTCGGCGGCCATTTGCACTTTACGGGGCTTATTTAAGTAAGCGGCCGAAATCTTTTCCATCTGTTTCGACATCGTCGCCGAAAACAACATGGTTTGACGCGGCGTACCAAGCTCTGGTTCAATACGCTGTAACGCTTGCCCAAAGCCCATGTCCAACATTTGGTCGGCTTCATCCAAGACTAAATACGTCACTTGATCCAAGATCACCGCTTCGCGCTCAATCAAATCGATCAAACGGCCGGGGGTTGCGACCAAAATATCGCATCCACGTTTAAGCGCCTGCATCTGTTTTAAAATAGACTGGCCGCCCACAACGGTGACGATGCGCACTTTGGTATTTTTAGAAAGCTCTGTCAGATTGTTCGCAATCTGGTTCACAAGCTCACGCGTTGGCGCCAAAATCAACGCTTTTGGTGTTTTTTGTGCTGGTTTTCCTGGAACAGCCAAAAGCCGATCAATCAACGGCAAACCAAAAGCCAGTGTTTTGCCCGTACCCGTTTGTGCAAGCCCTAATATATCGTGGCCATCCAATGCCAGAGGGATAGCTTGTGCCTGGATAGGTGTCGGTTTAGTGAATTTCAGACGCACCAACGCGTCCTTTAATGCAGGTGCAAGACCGAGCATATCAAAATCAAACATATCATTCCTTTCTTTTGGCAAACCCAAAAGAACATCACACCCATGTCATCATGGGCGCTAGGGGAAGCCACCTTTAAGAGCGCGGGCACATTCCCGCGATCTGGATAGCTGATCAACCCTGCGTGATGGGGGAAGAGAAAATGCTACTGCACCCTTCGTCCAGAATGACATTCATAGGGCACGCTCACGCGGCAGCGCAGCAAGGCCGCTGTTTGTGCCCAATTAGAGTAAAAGTCAAGATCTAATTGATTTCATTCCTTCTATGCAGATTACAGAGACAAAACGCATGATCAAGGCACCTGCAGAACATACCCCAAAAGGGTAGCATTAACACCAATTAAAGTTTGATATCCCCATCCCATAAGATAGCGAGTCCTGATTATGTTAACGACCTCACATTTTACCCCCGCAGAAATGGCATTATTTCCACACATTGCTGCCTGTCATACTCAAAACGAACTAAATCAATTCCTTAATGCAAGCGATCAGGAAGATATGCTTGCTGCGCGAAACTTGCTCGAAAAGTTTCCTTACAAAGATTTTTACAACGCGCTGGCAACCATCCGCGAATATTTACAGACCCAGTTGACCGGAAACTATTCAGATGCCCTATATTGCAAAGAGGCATCTTATGTAACAGTGGTTGATAGCGACCAGCTGCGGCAGACCACCAATACGCGTTCAATTCTTTTGAACATGTTACATGAAACAACATTTGCGCGCACGACCGTTACCGAGGCAGTCTATGACATATTATACCACGCAATTGACGGCCAAGAAACTTCAGCCGTTCACAGATCTGGACATACCGAAATACATGAAATCAGTTATCCAAAGCCAATCCCGGCTCTAACCGATTTTACCCGTCAAACTAAAATTATCCGATCGATGGGGGACGGCACCCTAAAAAATCACCTAAACTGGTTTGAACCTATATTTCCGACACGCATCGCCCAACTTTCGGTCCAGTTCATTGGCAAACGCGTGCCAAACATAGTGTAAACTGAAATCCGTGGGAAAAATGGAATTGTCCATGACAAGGCCGCTATATTTGACGCAATTGGGCCAAATCACTTTCAGCTAAAAGTACAAAGACCCAGCTTGGAAACGCATCATTGCATATGCTGGGAATGGTAAATTTATTAAGCGCTAGCGGAGAAGTCAGATCAAGGACCAATGATCGCGCCTTAAGCGGTCACGCCCGCCATTGCACAAATGAGATCCCATTCAGATTGCGATACTGGTTGAACAGAAAGTCGGGAATTTTTAACAAGCACCATTTCACTTAACTCAGGATGGGTCTTGATCTGATCTAGGCTTACGGGTTTTTCGACCGACTTGACAGCACGTATATCAACACACTCCCAACGCGGATCTTCCGTCGTGGTGTCTGGATGACAGAGGGCACATACCTCGACGATACCGACGATCGCGCGTTCTTTATTTGAATGGTAAAAGAATCCGCGATCGCCAATTTGCATCAAACGCATGTTGTTTCGGGCTTGGTAATTCCGCACGCCGTTCCATTCTTCACCTGCATCGCCTTTGGCCAGCTGATTAGACCAACTCCATGTTTCAGGCTCGGATTTGAACAGCCAATATGCCATCTTAGATGACCTTGTTCCATTGGATTAATTCGACCGTTTCAAACAATCCTGCCTTTGCATAAGGGTCTTGCCGTGCCCAAGCTTCCGCGGCAGCCATGTCTGCAACGTCCAAAACCACCAAGGACCCGCACATTTGGGCGTCAGCACCCAACAACGGGCCTGCTTGGGTAACGACGCCGGTTTCCTTAATGTACGCAAGATGCGCGTCGCGGTTTGATTTGCGTGTTTCCAAATGTCCCGCTTTGTCTTTTGCGATAAGAGCGATTAGCATTATTCTTCCTTTTGTGGTCGTGTTAACAAAATATCGATGGCTGCTTGAACGTCAATGCGCCCCTGTACCAAGGCGTCAACCGCCTTTGTGATAGGCATATCCAAACCGAATTCTTTAGCTTTGGTCAATGCCGCATTTGCGGTGGCCGCGCCCTCGACGGTAACCGAGGCATCAAACACCTCTCCACGCCCCAGCGACAGACCAAATCGATAATTACGTGATCCGGTCGACATGCAGGTTAATGACAAATCACCAAAACCAGAAAGGCCAGATAACGTCTGCGGCTGAGCGCCCAATAATTTTGCCATGCGCAACATTTCGGCATAGCCGCGCGTCATCAACGCCGCACGCGCACTTTCCCCCAGCCCGGCACCCATCGTAGCGCCACAGGCGATTGCGATCACATTTTTCAATGCACCGCCCAACTCTGCACCGACGGTGTCGGTTGTTGTATAGAGACGCAAAGATTTCGTCCCCAGACATGTCTGCAATACTTGACCTAACGCGTGATCTCGTGCCGCAAGGGTCAGGGCAGTTGGCAACCCTCTTGCAATGTCATGCGCGAAACTGGGGCCGGTCAAAATTGCGACGCGATCGGTCACTGTTTCCAATATACCGCAGGGGCCAATGCCCGTGGAAACCTCAAAACCTTTGCAACATGCAATCAGGGCTTTCCCGGTCAAATCGTTTTGATAGGTCTCGATCACCTGTCGCAGTTTTTGCATCGGCACGGCCATCAAAATAATCTCATTTTGTGCCGCAACGTGAAAATCAGAAGTCACGCCTATCCTGCTTGGAAATGAAACGCCCTGAACCTTTGCATCATTCGCACGTGTTCTTTGCATATATTCAGCGGCATTTCTGTCGCGTGCCCAAAGCATAACATCACGCCCCTCGCGTGCAAGAGCAATCGCAAGTGCAGTGCCAAAAGCACCTGCCCCAACAACCGAAATTGTCATGCTTTTGCCCCCTTTTTTCCACCGCCCAGTAAGGCAGGCTGCGCCACGTCCAACGGCCAGCGTGGTCGCGCAGACAGTCGTTGATCATCTACTTGGCCCAGTTGATAAAGCGTGCCACCCGCATATGCAATCATCGCTGCATTATCTGTGCACAGCGCGAGTGGTGGCGCAGTAAATGACATATGATGGTTGGAGCAAATTGCAGCAAGCCGCCCACGCAAGTAATCGTTTGCGGCGACACCACCTGCGATAGCCACCGTTTGTCCCATTGGCGAAACCGCAAGAAATTCTTTGATCGCGCGCGACAGCTTTTCCGCCATCACATCCCCAACTGCTGTTTGAAAACCAGAACAAATATCGGCAATGTCGATATCATAAAGCCCACCCTGTGCATCCACCAATGCGTCACGTGTGCGCAACAACGCCGTCTTCAGTCCCGAAAAAGACATATCACAGCCGGATCTATCCAACAGGGGACGCGGAAATTTAAAACGGTTGGGGTCGCCTGTCTTGGCCCATTGCTCGACGCTTGGTCCGCCAGGTTGTGGCAAGCCAAGGAGCCGCGCAACTGTATCAAAAGCCTCGCCAGGCGCATCGTCGATGGTGCCGCCGATCCGTGAAAAATCATTTGGTCCTTTGACAGCTAAAAACTGACAATGACCACCTGATACCAACAACATCAGGTATGGGAACGCGATGTCATCCGTCAAACGCGGCGTAAGTGCATGCCCTGCCAAATGGTTGACACCTATCAGCGGCTTTCCAAGACCTTTGGCAAGACCCTTGGCGCACATGACCGCCGATAATACACCACCAATTAAGCCGGGTCCGGATGTTGCAGCAATAACATCAACGTCTTTTAATTGTAGACCAGGCAATTTGACTGCTTGTTCAACACACAGATCAATGCGCTCAGAATGGGCCCGCGCCGCGATTTCAGGGACAACCCCGCCGTATGCTGCATGCAAAGCATTTTGACCCATGACAACGGATGAAAGGATATGGGCCCGACCCGAGGTTTCAAATCTAAGAACGGCTGCTGCGGTATCATCGCAGCTGCTTTCTAGTCCCAAAACATGAAATTCTTTGTCAATCATTCATTGGTCCATTGTAAGGTTTCCTTTACGCAGGTAACATTGTTGTAAATGACAAACAATCCCAAGTCAGTCATGACGCGCTTAGACCCACTTATCTTGATTACACGCCCACACGCGGCGGCAACTGAGTTTGCATCACAGCTAAAATCAGCCCAACCAGATATTAAGGTCGCGATCCACCCGCTACAAGAAATCGAATTCGTGGCAAAGCCACACTTAATTGATGCGCATTTTGCAGCATATGTTTTCACATCGACCAACGCGGTTGATGCCGCGCTAAAATGGCAACTTCCGCCACGCCCGTGTTTTGTGGTTGGGCCAAAAACCGCCGAAGCTGCGCAAGCGATATCAAATGACATTCATAACGCCCAAGGGACAGCTGACGACCTATTACAATCGTTGTTTGCCATAGATATCAAAGGTCCGGTCCTCTACGTCCGTGGCGCGCATGTTTCAACAGATCTTAAAGGCCGAGCCGAGGCGCACGGCATCGAAATACATGAAAAAATCGGCTATATCCAACAAGATATAAAACCCAGTGCTGATCTATTGGCTGACCTTGCAAGGGGGGGAAACCCAGTTATTCTTCCCCTATTTTCGGCGCGAAGTGCTAAGTTAGTTTTACAGGCGGCTCGACCAGAAAAACATTGGCATGTGATTGCGATGAGCCGCAAAGTGGCGTCCCTGATTGACCCGAAAACGGTCAAAAACCTAAACGTGGCAATTCGCCCAGATGGACCATCAATGCAATCTGCGGTATTGCAGGTATGGCGGGAATGTACAAAAGGCGAATTGCTTTAAGGCAAATACTGGAAACGACGGGGTGATCATGGGCGAAGATAACATTAAAATAGATGACCAAGACAACAAGGGCACCAATAAATCCACCTCAGAAACAACGGCGGAACCGCACACAGTAACAGCCGAACTGGAATTGCAAGACGACGCCAACGCCCCATCCGAAAACGATGCTGAGCCAGTCGATCCAGAGCCGCACACCGACGTCCCTTTAACAGAATCGCAGCCTGAACAAATTCCGCCCCAAAAACAGGCATCGGGCATTATGCCGATGCTGGTCGCAGGTGCGGTCTGTGCTGCATTAGGGTTTGGTGCGGCGGTACTTACGCAACAAGAAAGCCCGCTTTGGTCCGAAAACCCCGATCGCATAGCGTTTGAAGAAAACACACAAATACAAATTGCGCAGATGGTTGATCAAATCAAAGCCTTAAGCGACCGCCCAATCCCCGAGGTCAGTCAGGCAGACATCGGCCAACTGCGCAACGAACTAGAGAAGCTTGGAAAACTCAAAGAAACAAACACACAGCTCTCCGATCAGCTTATCGATGTTGTTGCCCGTGTTTCCGCGTTAGAAAAATCAACAATCGAAAGCGCTATACCTGACGATTTGGTAGCAAAATACCGCGAAGAAATTGAATCAATGAACGCATATTTGGACAGTCAACGTTCAGCGATCCAAAGTTTTATGGATGACGCCAAAACCAAAGCAGATGCCGCCGAAAAAGTTGCACGCGATATTACGTTGCGCGGTGCCTTGGACAAAATAAGTATTGCTATGGACAGCGGGCTCGCGTTTGAAGATGTCATTGCAGATCTATCTGATGCATTGAATGGTGCTGCGCCGCAAGCGCTTGTGGCCAGTGCCGCAAGCGGCGTTGCAACTGTCCAAGACCTTTCATCCAGCTTTGCCTCAAGCGCGCGCGCCGCGCTTGCAACGGCGCGCACCGAGTTAGATCAAGGCCAAGGTCTTAGCAAAATTGGCAATTTCCTGAAATCCCAATTTAATGCGCGTTCTGTTGTCCCCAAAACTGGCGACGATGCTGATGCGGTTTTGTCCCGCGCCGAGGCAGCCGTAAAACAGGGTGACATTGCCACTGCTCTGGCAGAGATAAACACACTCAGCAACGCTGCGCGCGCGCAAATGTCTGAATGGATTGCCTCAGCCGAAGCGCGCGTTTCCGCGACCGATGCCATCAAAACGCTTAGAAATGACCTAGGACAGTAAGAGGTACTGATATGCTAAATTCATTATTCAAAATTCTGCTTTTCCTTGTCATCGTTGCCGCGCTTTCAATGGGTGCGACTTATTTGATGGATGCCCAAGATCGCGTGATCGGGAACGTCATGATCACCTTGGCTGGCGTAGAATACACATTTAGTCCAATACAGGCGGTTATGGCGTTGATCGTTTTAACCATCACAATTTGGATCACATTAAAGGTTCTCTCTTTTGTTGTCGCGCTCTTAAAGTTCATAAACGGGGATGAAACCGCCGTATCGCGTTATTTTTTCCGCAATCGCGAACGCAAAGGATACCAAGCGATTTCCGAGGGATTGCTTGCGATTGCATCAGGCGACGCATCTGATGCGATGGCGAAAGCTAAAAAAGCTGAAAGCTATTTACAAAAGCCCGCTTTGACCAACCTTCTGGCAGCCCAAGCTGCAGAAATGGCAGGCGACAAAGCTAAAGCGGCGCATGTTTACAAGTCACTGTTACAAGACCCCACGACAAAATTTGTCGGGCTGCGCGGATTGCTCAAACAGAAACTTGACGACGGGAATACAGAAGTCGCGCTAAAGCTTGCTGAAAAGGCCTATGAACTAAAGCCACGCCACGGCGAAACGCAAGATATCCTATTACAGCTACAGGCCAAATCACATGATTGGACAGGTGCCCGAAAAACACTTGCGGCCAAGCTGAAAAGCGGAAGCGTACCGCGTGATGTTCATAAACGCAGAGATGCGGTATTGGCGTTATCGCAGGCCAAGGACATCGTAGACAGTGAAAGTTCAATAGAGGCACGTGAAGCCGCAATCGAGGCCAATAAATTGTCGCCCGACCTCGTGCCAGCAGCATGTCTGGCAGCGCAAAGGTATATTGACGATGCAAAGCCCAAGCTTGCAGCACGCGTTATCAAAAAGGCTTGGCAATCACAGCCGCACCCAGATTTGGCCGCGACATTTTCACAGATCGAACCGAATGAAACGCCACAGGAACGTCTGAAACGGTTTAGCATGCTTGCCAAGGTAAATCCAAATCATTCGGAAACGCGGCTTATGATGGCTGAGTTGAACCTTGCAGCCGAAGATTTTCCTGGTGCGCGCCGCGCATTGGGCGACGCGATTGAACACGATCCCGATGCGCGCGTTCTAACGATTATGGCTGCCATTGAGCGTGGCGAGGGTGCCGATGATGCTGTGGTTCGGGGATGGTTGGCAAAAACATTAACCGCTCGGCGCGGGCCAAGCTGGGTTTGTGACAAGTGCAATACAGTTCACCAAGACTGGACACCTGTGTGTGATCACTGTGATGCATTCGATACATTAGCCTGGCGCGTACCACCTAGCGCTTCGGTTGCGACGACGACCGGGTTAGAAATGCTGCCGCTGTTAATGGGAACACCAACAGACACAAATGTTCCCGCCAGTGCAAGCAATGTCGAAGATGCCGATGTGATCGACGACGTGGACCAAAACCAAACTGCAAATTGAACCTGTTGGATTTAGCATCGGATCACCTTGGTGATCCGATCAAAACAAAAGCTTGGCCAACTGGCAAAAAGAATCGTGATGACGATGAAAGTAAGAGCGCGCCTTAAAGCCGCTTAGACGCCTGTAAAACAAGATCGTCCAAGCTTTCCCCGCCCGAATTCACATATTCCGTGAGCTGCTGGCGCATCCTAGGATCCCAAAAATCGCGTAAGTGTGATGCGACTTTGTCCACTTGGTCAACGCCTGGCTGGGTTCTAAAAAAAGTCGCGATTTGATTGGCGGAACGGACCATTTTTTCAGGTGACATTTTCATTTCCTTTCAAGCGGAAGGGATGGGAATAACATTCAAAGCGCCCTGCGCGCGCTGATGCGCACAGGGTAATGTTTGCGTCTTGGGCCAGTTTCAAGGCATGGGTTGTCGGGGCCGACGCGGCGATAATAATTGCACAGCCCGCAATGGCGGTTTTTTGGACCATTTCAACAGAAACACGTGATGTCAAAACGATGGCCCCAGTCGAAGGGGCAGTATTCGTTTCGATCATCGCACCAATCAATTTATCAAGTGCATTATGGCGCCCAACATCTTCGCGCGCGAGAACTAAAGAACCATCTTGGGTTAAAAATCCGGCCGCATGCGCTGCGTGCGTTTGATCATGTAACGGCTGATGCGCCCGCAACTGATCAGTCGCGGCTGCAATAAAGTGTGGGTCTATTGTAGGGCCTTGATCAGCCAGCCGAGGCAAAGGACGAACAGCTTGATCCAAGCTATCAATACCACACAAACCACAACCAACAGGCCCCGCCATGGCACGACGGCGCGCTAAAAAGGGTCGGGCCGTATCGTCAGCCAACCAAAACTGAGCTTCGAGCCCTGTGTCATGTTCAATGATATCCAGAGACTCGATTTGGCCTAACCCGGTGATGATACCTTCGGTAATGGCAAAGCCAATTGCAAAATCGCGAAGATCAGATGGGCTGGTCATCATCACAGCATGGGTTGTGCCGTTGATGGAAATTGCAACCGCAGTTTCAACCGCCAAATCGTGATAAACCTGTGACACGCCATGCGTGTCACAGGCCATCGCAAGATGCGATTGTAAAGCGGGCTTGGTCATTATTCAGCGGCAGGCAGGATACGGCGTGACCGTTCCGCTTGGGCATTATAATCCTCTTGCCACTCTGTTGGACCATTCGATGGGCTAACCTGGACTGCAGTGACCTTGTATTCAGGACAGTTCGTTGCCCAATCCGAATAATCGGTGGTAATGACGTTGGCCTGTGTATCGGGGTGGTGGAATGTCGTATAAACCACACCCGGCGACACGCGATCGGTAATTTTAGCGCGCAGGCTGGTATCGCCAGAACGTGACGCAAGTTTTACGAAATCACCATCATTGATCCCACGGGTTTCGGCATCATGTGGGTGAATTTCTAACACGTCCTGATCATGCCAAACGACGTTCTGAGTGCGCCGTGTTTGCGCCCCCACGTTGTATTGTGACAAGATACGCCCTGTTGTCAGCAAAAGCGGGAACCTTGGGCCGGTCCGTTCATCCGTCGCCACGTATTCGGTGACGATAAAACGTCCCTTGCCACGCACAAAGCCGTCGACATGCATCAAAGGCGTACCCTCAGGGTTTGCATCGTTGCACGGCCATTGCACTGAGCCCCGCTGTTCAAGTAGCTCGTAACTTACATTGGCGAATGAAGGTGTTGTTGCCGCGATTTCGGCCATGATTTCGCTTGGATGGGTATAGGACCAACCTGCCCCCATGGCATTCGCCAGCAACTGCGTGACCTCCCAATCGGCGTAGCCGTTGCGCGGTGCCATGACGCGACGCACACGGTTGATACGGCGTTCGGCGTTGGTGAATGTGCCGTCCTTTTCTAAAAACGTTGAACCGGGCAGGAACACATGCGCATAATTCGCGGTTTCGTTCAGGAACAGGTCATGCACGATCACACATTCCATCGCGGCCAAGCCCGCCGCCACGTGTTTTGTATCGGGGTCAGATTGCAGAATATCCTCGCCCTGGCAATACAGCGCCTTGAACGTGCCATCGACGGCGGCGTCCAACATGTTTGGAATGCGCAGGCCGGGTTCCGGATCGATTTCCACGCCCCAAGCGTTTTCGAAAATCGCGCGCACTTCGGGCAATTTCACATGGCGATAACCGGGCAATTCGTGTGGGAACGATCCCATGTCACAGGACCCTTGCACGTTGTTTTGACCGCGCAATGGGTTTACGCCCACACCTTTGCGACCGATGTTACCGGTCAACATGGCAAGGTTGGCGATGCCCATAACGGTGGTTGAGCCTTGGCTATGTTCGGTGACGCCCAAGCCATAATAAATCGCGCCATTGCCGCCCTTGGCAAACAAACGCGCCGCGGCGCGCAGCTCGGCCGCCGGCACGCCCGTCAACAATTCGGTGGCCTCTGGGCTGTGGCGGTCTTGGGATACGAATTCGGCGTATTCTTGGAATTCGTCCCAATCGCAACGGGTTCTGATGAAGTCTTCGTCCATCAACCCTTCGGTGAGGATGGTATGCGCCAAGGCCGTCACTACCGCCACGTTTGTGCCCGGGCGGAGTTGCAGGTGATGGGATGCCGCGATATGGGCGGATTTCACCAAATCAATGCGACGGGGGTCGATCACGATCAATTTCGCCCCTTTGCGCAGACGTTTTTTGAAACGCGATGCAAACACAGGGTGCCCGTCGGTCGGGTTTGCGCCAATAACGATCACAACGTCGGTATGTTCCACGCTATCGAAATCCTGCGTCCCCGCAGAGGTGCCAAAGGTTTGCCCCAGACCATAACCGGTTGGCGAATGGCACACGCGCGCGCAGGTGTCGGTGTTGTTATTGCCAAAAACCGCGCGGGTCAATTTTTGCACAAGATAGGACTCTTCGTTTGTGCACCGGCTAGAGGTAATCACACCAATCGATTTTTTACCGTATTTTTCCTGCAAGCCACGGAGCTTGTTCGCCGTAAAGATCAATGCCTCGTCCCAGCTGACTTCGCGCCATGGTTCGTCAATCGTGTCACGGATCATCGGGTTTAGGATACGATCCTGATGGGTCGCATAGCCATAGGCAAAGCGGCCCTTTACACAGGAATGACCGCGGTTTGCCGATCCATTTTTAAACGGTACCATGCGGACCAGTTGATCGCCTTGCAATTCGGCCTTGAACGAACAACCCACACCGCAATAGGCACAGGTTGTGACAACGGATCGTTCGGGGGTGCCCAGTTCAACGACCGATTTTTCAACCAATGTGCCCGTTGGGCAGGCTTGGACGCAAGCGCCGCAGCTGACGCAATCGGAGGATAGGAAATTGTCCTCTGCGCCACCGGCGGAAACACGGCTGTCAAAACCGCGCCCTTCAATGGTCAGGGCGAATGTGCCTTGCACCTCTTCACAGGCACGCACACAGCGGTTGCACACAATGCATTTGCTGGGATCGTAATTAAAATAGGGGTTCGAGCTGTCGCAGGGTAAATAATCAGGGTTCGCTTCGCCCGATGTATCACGCACCTCGAAATGGTTTACCAATGCGCCGTCCTTGGGGGCGTCATACCGCACATCGCGCAGGCCAACGGCCCCTGCCATGTCTTGCAATTCGCAATCGCCATTTGCCGAACAGGTCAAACAATCCAAGGGGTGGTCCGAGATATAAAGCTCCATCACGCCTTTGCGGATTTTGCGGACTTTGGACGATTGGGTGTGCACCACCATGCCCGCCGCGACAGGGGTTGTACAGGACGCGGGCGTGCCACGACGTCCTTCGATTTCGACGACGCACAGGCGGCAGGATCCGAATGCTTCGATACTGTCGGTTGCGCATAGCTTTGGAACGCTGATCCCCGCAAGCGCAGAGGCCCGCATCACCGACGTTCCCTCGGGAACCGTGACTTCGGTGCCGTCGATGGTCAAGGTCACAGGTGCGCCATGCGCTGCAGGTGTGCCCAGATCGCGATCATCGGTCCATGGGATAATAAAGTCTTTCATGTCATGCCCCCTTTTTCAGGCCAGCCAATACATAGGCAACGATAGCGTTCGCATGCCCGTGCCCAAGGCTAAATTCGGTTTTCAACCACGCGACGATTTCCATATGTTTCAAATCGGTTTTCGCGGCGACCAGGTCCAACCAATGCTGGATCGGTTGGCCGTATTTCTTTTCAATGGATGGGAAATAGGACGCGGGTCCTTTGACATCGCTCATTCCGCGGCCTCTTTGAACGCGGGGAAATCATCTGGGAAATGGGTCAGTGCCGACATCACGGGGAACGGCGTGAACCCACCCAAGGCGCATAGCGATCCGTCTTTCATCGTATCACACAGATCGGTCAGCAGTGGAATAGCATCTGCATCACCTTGGGCGATACGGTCGATGGTTTCCACGCCACGCACCGCACCGATACGGCAGGGTGTACATTTGCCACAGCTTTCGACCGCGCAGAATTCCATCGCGAACCGCGCCATTTGCAACATATCCGCACTGTCATCAAAGACGACCAAACCCGCGTGACCAATCAGACCGCCGTTTTGGTCAAATTCTTCGTACCCCAACGGCGTGTCAAATTTCGACACGGGCATATAAGCGCCCAAGGGCCCGCCGACCTGAACCGCTTTAACAGGTCGCCCGCTGGCGGTGCCGCCCGCGATGTCGTTGACCAATTCACCCAGCGGCAGACCAAAACCCGTTTCAAACAAACCGCCTTGTTTCACGTTGCCCGCAATTTGCAGGGTCACGGTGCCGCGCGACCGACCCACGCCGAAGGACGCATAATGGTCCGCGCCTTTTTCAAAGATCACAGGCACAGATGCCAAGCTGATCACGTTGTTCACAACGGTGGGACGGCCAAGGAACCCTTCCAAGGCTGGCAGTGGCGGCTTGGCGCGCACTGTGCCACGCTTGCCTTCCAATGAATTCAGCAATGCGGTTTCTTCGCCACAGACATAGGCACCCGCGCCGACGCGGATTTCCATGTCAAACGCACGACCTGATCCCAGAACATCCGCCCCCAAAACGCCGCCCTGACGCGCGGCGTCCACAGCCGCGCGCATGACGCGGATGGCAACGGGGTATTCGGACCGCAGATAAACATAACCCTTGGTGGCCCCGACACCCAGACCGGCGATTGCAATACCTTCGATCAACGAAAACGGATCGCCTTCCATGATCATACGATCGGCGAATGTGCCACTGTCGCCCTCGTCGGCGTTACAGACGATGTATTTCTGATCGGCTTGCGCGTCGGACACGGTTTTCCATTTAATGCCTGTCGGGAACCCCGCCCCGCCACGACCACGAAGCCCCGATGCGGTGACTTCGGCCACGATGTCATCTTGGGTCATTGCCGCCGCACGACGCAAACCTGTCAGGCCGCCGTGCGCCTGATAATCATCCAAATCCAACGGGTCGATGACGCCACAGCGGGCAAAGGTCAAACGGGTTTGACGGGCAAAGAATGGGATATCTTCGACATTGCCAAGGCTTGACAATTTGCCATCCAACAAAGCGCCCGCTTGGGATGCGTCGACATTGGAAAAACCAACGCGGCCCTGATCGGTTTCGATTTCAACCAGTGGCTCCAACCAGACCATGCCGCGCGAACCATTGCGGATCACTTGGACGTCGATCTTGCGTGCCGCAGCCTCGGCCACAATGGCGTCGGCAACGGCATCAGCGCCCAAAGAAACCGCGGCGCTGTCCAAAGGAACGTAAATCTTCATGCGCCCAGCTCCTTTAAAACGGCATCCATTTTTGCACCATCAACACGGCCAAGCAATTGATCATCCACCATCACCGCAGGCGCACAAGCACACAGACCGAGGCAATACACAGGTTCAATCGTAATGGCGCCGTTTGCCGAGGTCTGATGCCAATCAAGGCCCAATTTTTTCAAAGTGTCTTGTGCCAACGCAGTGCCACCGACAGATTGACATGCCTCGGCACGACAAATTTTGATGACATGCTTGCCAGCGGGGTTTTCACGGAAATCGTGATAAAAGCTTATCACACCATGGACTTCGGCTTTGGTTATATTCAACGCATCGGCAATCAGCGCGTTTGCCGCTGCTGGGATGTAACCGTAGGCATGCTGCAACGCATGTAGGATGGGCAACAAGGGCCCTTCTAAGTCGAGGTGCGATGAGATCAGATCAACCATATCAGATTGATTTGGCACAGTGGTGATGGACATGTCGGATCCTTGTTCGAATTCTGAACCCCGAATGCCGCAAGTTATACCAAATTTCAATAACGATTTTTCGTTATTCAATAGTTTTTACCTATCGATCTGTGGATAAAAAAAGCGCCGACCAGGAAGGAGGGTCGACGCTTTTTTGCCAAAGTTTGGCTTTGGCGATCTGCGATCACAGGTATTACCCGCGGCCTTTCCACGGCACCAAGACACGTTCTAGCCAGCGCACGAACATATCGATGCCAAACCCAATGATCCCGATGATCACAATTCCAAGAATAACGATATCGGTTTGTTGGAATTTAGATGCTGTCATAATCATCATCCCAATGCCCTTTTCCGCAGCCACCAATTCAGCAGCAACAACGGTTCCCCAACAGACCCCCATCGCAACGCGGGCACCCGTAAAGATTTCAGGTAATGAGTTCGGGATAATCACGAACCGCATGATTTGCCATTTGCTCGCGCCCAGTGAATAGGCGGCATGCACCTTTGAAATGCGTACGCCCGATACACCCGCGCGCGCGGCAATCGTCATGATCCATAGCGCCGCAAGGGTTAGCAAGATCACCTTGCCCACTTCGCCGATGCCAAACCAGATGATGATCAGCGGGATCAGCGCAAGTGGCGGCACAGGGCGCATAAATTCAACAATCGGATCAAACCAACCACGGAACCAATCGTTCAACCCCATAGCATAGCCAAGCGGAATGCCGATAAGAGCCCCAAATAGAAAGCCGACGACAACGCGGAACAGCGAATATCCCAGGTGTTCGCCCAGTGAATAGTTTTTATATCCTTCTGACCAAATTTGATCCAAGCGGAATACAAAAACGCTTTCGGGTGCAGGCAACCAGATGGGTTCCATCTGCCAACCAGTCGCAGGCTCAACATTGATCGTTCCTTTGTCAGTAACTGCAACCCGACCATTTGCTATCTCTAACGAGCTGCCAGGTGTCACTGCTTGGCCATTGATCGAAACAATTTTTGCACCGGCTTTGCGATCAAAATCGTCATTTTTGTCCCATAACAACAATTTACTGCGATAGGTTTGTACGGCCAATACGTCATTTTTCGCCCATCCTTTGCCAATTTCGATCTGTGGCAAAGTTGGTTCTTCGCCGAGCTTATGAACTATAACACGAACCTCAGCATCATCCTGAACACCTTCCGCATTCTCAGCGGTATAGGTGAATATCAGCTCGCCCGAAAAAGCACCGGGCATATGCAAGAACGATGGCACAAATCGAGAGCCAGTGAATGACCCCCAAATCAAAAAAATCAGTACGACAGAAACCACCGAAGCCACAAAGTTCGAAGACACGGCGCTTTCATCGCCAAATGTCACTGTTTTTAATGATCCAAAATCTTTTTTGGGTGTTAAGGACCGTTTGACGACGCGCCAAACCGCGAGCGTCGCAAGGATGATCCCGATATATGCTGCAAAGTAAGGCAGAGACGCAATGAATTGGATGGTGATTGCGACCAATTCGTTCCACAACATCAAAATAACGTTCATTGCGCTGTCTCCGATCTGCCCATAATTTCTTCTTCCATGTCCCAAATCATGCTTAAAATTTCTTCGCGTGTTTTGGCGTAATCAGGGTGTTTTTTGACTTCACGCAGATCTTGCCCGACGCCAAGGTCCGCAAACGGCAGGCGATATTCACGATGAATACGGCCAGGACGCGGTGCCATGACCAACAAACGTTCACCCAGCAACAACGCCTCTTCAACTGAGTGGGTAATCAGAATGATGGTTTTTCCTGTTTCTTTCCAAAGCTTCAAAACCAACGACTGCATTTTTTCGCGGGTCAAAGCATCCAGCGCACCCAGTGGTTCGTCCATCAAAATGACGTCTGGATCATTTGCCAAACACCGCGCCAAAGCAACACGTTGCTGCATACCACCAGATAATTCATAAACAGCTTTCTCTTTGAAATCGCCCAAACCAACGACATCCAAAAGATGGTCGACCTTTTCACGGGTCTCGGCTTTGTTGGCACCTTTCATACGGGGACCAAAACCAACGTTGTCGCGCACACTCATCCATTCGAAAAGAGCGCCTTGTTGGAAAACCATACCGCGCTCGGCACTTGGGCCCGTAACGTGGTTACCATTAAGTTCAATTTTTCCCTCGGTTGGCCCCAAAAAGCCAGCCACGATATTCAACAGTGTGGTTTTACCACAGCCCGACGGCCCCAAGACCGACATCAGTTCACCTGGGCGCAGGTTCAAAGTAACATTTTTCAATGCTTGAACGGATCCGCCATTCGGCAAATCGAAACGCATAGAAATATTGTTGATCGACAAACCGCTCATCTTCGACCTTTCAAGTTTCCAAAAAGGGCAAGGGTTTTTAGACCCCTGCCCAATGTCATAAGAGTAGGATTACATGCCTTTGGCTGCGGCCAAAGGACCAGTGTTTACAGCACCCGCATAGCTGTCCAATGCAGAATCGATAGACTTTGCACCAACAAATACATCTGCAACACCTTTCATAAAGTCTTGTGCACCGCCGCCAAGCCATTTGGCGGATAGCTGTTCATCAACAGTTGGGAACACGAATGTTACCATTGTGTCCGCAGTTGCTTGTTCGTCCATACCGGCATCTTTTGCAATGACTGGCAACATTTTCGCGTGGTTTGCTCTGTCAGCCCACATTGCGTTTGCATCTGCGGTCACTTTTAAGAACTTTGCAACCAAATCGCTGTTTTCAGCAACCCAGCCCGCAGGGCCAGAAGTCACGTCAAACACCAGAATGCCCAGCGCTTCTTTTTCGGCACCGGTCAACAAAACGTTGCCATGTTCTTTCGCACGACGCAAAGAACCACCCCAGCCGCAGAACATATCGACAGCGCCTTGTGCAATCGCGGCGGCACCGTCTGGTGGATCCATGTCGACGACTTCCATCGAACCGACGTCAACACCAAAGTGTGACATTTGCTTCAGGAAACCATAATGCGCTGCTGTACCCAGCGGTACGGCCACTTTTTTGCCAGCCAATTCGCCAGCACTGTCTTTGTCGATCTCTAGGTCAGCACGAACGACACAGTTGTCATTGTCTGCATAGCTAACAGCGACGTCTAGGATTTGTAGATCTTGTCCAGCAGATGTTGCGACAACGAAAGGTGGGACACCTTGGCTTACGGACAGCTGAACATCACCAGACGCCATCGCAGCAGACATTTTCACGCCCGAATCAAAGCTAACCCAGTTGATTTTTACGCCCATCTCTTGGTCGTATGTGCCCATTTGTTTTGCGTATTCAAATGGCATTGGCCACTCAAGGAAATAGGCAACTGTGATTTCGTCAGCTGCGCTTGCCATCTGGGCAGACGCCATAAGCGCCAGAGCAGCTGTGGTGGATAGAATTTTCTTTGTAGTTTTCATCATAAACTCCCTTGTCGTGCTTTCTTTTCGAAGCTTTGCGCCAACCAGCGGCGACGCGATCGACCATCGATTGGTCATACCTGATCCGACCCTATTTCAGATTTTGGATCAACTCTTTTCTGCGTGAAATTCTCAATTTCTGAATGCAGACGACTGGTTTTGCAAAACGAAAAATCAAGAATTTTATATTTTTGCAATTATTATCAACATCTTGACTCCGCTCCCCTAATTTCAGGCCTAGCCCACTGGACCTAAATCATGTAAAAAACTGGCCCTATTCTCGGGCGTGCGTTTAACGACAATAGGTTGCAATAGTTCATACAGTGCGCGAAGAGCGCTCTATGTTTAAAAAGGATCAACCCAATGAACACCGTAATCCGAGAAAATGACATCTCTCATGTTGTCGAAGCTGACCGCGCGCACATTTGGCACCATCTCACACAACACAAACCCTTTGAGACGGGCGAACCCCGCGTCATCGTCGAAGGAAAAGGCATGCGTGTCTGGGATCAAAAAGGCAAAGAATACCTCGACGCTGTGTCAGGGGGTGTTTGGACGGTGAACGTTGGATATGGCCGCACAGAAATCGCAGACGCAGTGCGTGACCAATTAGTGAAAATCAACTATTTTGCAGGATCAGCCGGATCAATCCCAGGTGCATTATTTGCTGAGCGCTTAATTGAAAAAATGCCCGGCCTGACACGTGTTTATTACTGCAACTCAGGCTCTGAAGCGAACGAGAAGGCGTTTAAGATGGTCCGCCAGATCGCACACAAACGTTTTGGCGGCAAAAAGCACAAAGTCTTGTACCGTGAGCGCGATTATCATGGAACAACTATCAGCTGTCTATCCGCAGGCGGTCAAGATGAACGGAACGCGCAGTACGGTCCATTCACACCTGGTTTTGTGCGTGTGCCGCATTGCTTGGAGTACCGCGCACAATGGGATTTAAGTGGAGAAGAATACGGCAAGCGTGCGGCAGACGCGATCGAAGAAGTGATCTTGGCCGAAGGTCCAGACACAGTTGGCGCATTGTGTCTTGAACCAGTGACTGCCGGCGGTGGTGTGATTACCCCACCCCCAGGTTATTGGGAGCGCGTTCAAGAAATCTGCAAAAAGTATGACATCCTCTTACACATTGACGAAGTCGTTTGCGGCGTCGGTCGTACAGGCACTTGGTTCGGTTATCAGCACTATGGCATCAAGCCAGATATGGTCACTATGGCAAAAGGCGTTGCCTCTGGATATGCGGCGATTGCTTGTTTGGTCACGACTGAAGAAGTCTTTGACATGTTCAAGGACGACGCAAGCGATCCAATGAACTATTTCCGCGATATCTCTACATTCGGGGGCTGCACGGCGGGACCAGCGGCGGCATTAGAAAACATGCGCATCATCGAAGACGAAAACCTTTTGGAAAATACCGTTAAAATGGGTGCGCGGATGCTAGACAATCTGAACGCGCTCGCGGAAAAGCACGCTGTGATCGGACAGGTCCGCGGAAAAGGGCTGTTCTGTGGTGCAGAATTGGTTGCAGATCGTCTCACCAAAGAAGCCGCGGATGAAAAAATGGTTCAAGCCGTGGTGGCCGATTGTGGCGCACAAGGCGTCATCATTGGCGCGACGAATCGGTCGCTTCCTGGTCTAAACAACACGCTATGTTTTAGCCCAGCTTTGATTTCAACCGCCGACGATATCGACAACATCACCAATGCGGTCGACAAAGCTCTGACAAAAGTCTTTGGATAAAATACCTGGGCGCGGTTCAAACCTGCGCCCAAATCACAGGCCGTCCGATTTCAAATATTCGCGATAGCGCCGTGGTATGTCATCCAGCGATCTAAAGCCTGACAGCCGCGCCGCCCTTAAAATTTCTGACGTGTTTTGTTCAAGAGGTTGTAAAATCAAGGGCACCACATTTTTGCCGATTGGGTTTGCATTGCTCATGATCATACAGCGCCCCAGCAAACATCCATGCGAAGACCACGATCGTATAGAGAAATGATCAACACCTAAAACTGTGTTCGGCATCCGCATTGCATAAAAAATTGACAAAGCTTCGGTCGATTTTAACAAAGTTCCCCGATATTCGCGGACACATATTGGCGTTAAATCGGAACGCACCATGCCAGGGGCAACAGGGTCAATGCCGCGCATGAACCTTGTGCCATCGCGGTCAAAAATACGCAACAAGCCCACCCAAATCTCATTTCGCCACATAAACGACGGGCGCATCAATAAATGAATTCCGTTTGGCAAAATGTCTGTTAGCCCATCCTGTTCAATAAAATAATTCCGCCCATATAGCGCATAATCAAGAATGGTCTTATAATTTGGTTGTCCGACCTGATGTTCCTCGGCTTCAAGCACAGACAGGGGCTTTAACAAAATACGCGCACCGACAGAAAAATAATCAAAAATGCGCTTGAGCAGGCCGGGTTTTGGAAAACTCTCGCCGTTCAGGATACGGTTCATTTGGACGCGGTTTATGTCCAGTGCATCTGCCACCTCTGCTATCGTCCCAACCCTGCGGCACAATTCCCTGAGGTTCTTTCCAAAAATCAAATGTGTCGAAATGACGTCGTTTTCTGTGTTCAATAATTCAACCCCACCAGCACAAAACAATCATTGATGGTATTAATATTTCTACCATAGATATATCACTGCTGTGGAAAATACCACGCTCACAACGAATTATTATCATAATTTTATCTTTGATTAACATATTGGTATAATTTTACTTACACGTATAGGTTTATATTAATTTATGGTTAACGGGCGTGCTCACCCCTATTCACGCAAATTGATAAGTCCAGTTTACCTGACAAAATTATACCAGTATGCTTCAACGCATGCCGATTCCTGTCGAAAATTTTTATCTAGATCCAAACTTTCAGGGCACCCTGCAGGCGCGCATCCAACAGATGATCGCACAAGGAATTCTAATTGGTCGTTTTCGGACGGGCGAGCGTCTGCCATCAACACGCGCGCTGGCCAAGCATTTGAAAGTTAGCCGCCTCACGGTCACGCTAGCATACACCGAGCTACTTGCGAGTGACTATCTATCATCGCGGGACCGTTCTGGATATTTTGTTTCCGAAACCGCCCCCGAAGCAGCAGGTTTTACGGCACCGCAAGAACGCACAGATACAATTGATTGGACGCGTGCAATCGGTCAACGCTTTACGGGTGGAAACTGGCCGGAAAAACCGCAGAATTGGTCATCGTTCCGCTATCCTTTTATCTATGGGCAGACAGACCCAAACCTGTTTGATCATGCAAATTGGCGGCTTTGCGCACTTACTGCGTTAGGCGCAAAAGATTTCAATGCATTAACGTCGGATTATTATGACCAAGATGATCCAATGTTGGTCGAATTCATCGCCCGCCAAAGCTTGCCGCGGCGTGGCATTTTTGCGAAACCTGAACAAATTTTGGTGACCCTGGGCGCACAAAATGCGCTATGGCTGGCGACACAAGTTTTGCTGACGCAGCGACGCACAGCCGTGATTGAAAATCCTTGTTATCCAGCATTGCGCGATATCTTGGAACAATCACGTTGCCACGTGAATGCCGTCAATGTTGACAAGAACGGCCTTGATCCAGACGCTATTTCATCTGACGCATCGGTGATCTTCACAACGCCCAGCCATCAATGTCCAACGACGACAACCATGCCCGTCAAACGGCGCGAATTGTTGTTAAAGCGCGCGGCAGAGTTAGACGCTTTGATCGTAGAAGACGATTATGAATTTGAAATGACATCTGCAAGCGCGGCAACGCCAGCCCTAAAATCACTGGATCAGGACGGGCGCGTGATTTACGTTGGGAGCTTTTCGAAATCTCTGTTTCCCGGCTTGCGACTGGGATATTTGGTTGGCGCAGAACCTTTCATTCGCGAAGCGCGCGCATTGCGTGCCTCTATATTACGTCACCCACCGGGGCATATTCAACGTACAGCTGCCTATTTCCTAAGTCTTGGCCATTACGACGCCTTGATAAAACGAACCGCGCGGCAATTCCACCAACGTCGCGAAACCATGCAGAATGCAATAAACGAATTCGGGCTGACAATCGCAGGCGCTCCTCCCAAAGGGGGCTCCTCGTTCTGGATGCAGGCCCCCACGCATGTGAATGCGCTTGAGCTTGCAAAAATATTAGAGAGCAAAGGCGTTTTGATCGAACCTGGGCATCCATTTTTTTCCAGTGATACGGTGCCCAATCACTATTATCGGCTGGCTTTTTCGTCGATTGCAGACAACAAGATCCACGATGGAATCAAGATAATTTCACAGACCATTCGGGAAATTGGACCTAAACCGTAACAGAAACTGGCCCTACTGATCCCCTTGCTATCCCCTTAAGTTAGCGAAAACATGACAAGCCTGACTTGCGAGGAGAGATCTTAATGAAAATGACGACAGAAGAAGCATTTGTAAAAGTACTACAAATGCACGGCATCCAACATGCCTTTGGTATTATTGGTTCGGCAATGATGCCGATCTCCGATCTTTTCCCATCTGCGGGGATCAAGTTCTGGGATTGTGCGCACGAAGGCAGCGCCGGCATGATGTCAGACGGTTACACACGCGCGACCGGTAAAATGTCGATGATGATCGCACAAAACGGACCAGGCATTACAAACTTTGTGACTGCGGTTAAAACAGCCTATTGGAACCACACGCCTTTGTTGTTGGTTACACCACAGGCAGCTAACAAAACAATCGGCCAAGGTGGTTTCCAAGAAGTTGAACAAATGAAACTGTTCGAAGATATGGTCGCCTATCAAGAAGAAGTCCGCGACCCGTCCCGTGTTGCCGAAGTTTTGACACGCGTCATTTCCCAAGCCAAGCGTGCAAGTGCGCCCGCGCAGATCAACATTCCACGCGATATGTGGACACAGGTTATCGATGTAGAAATCCCTGAGCCAATCGAATTTGAACTTAGCTCTGGTGGGGAAAATTCCGTCGCAGAAGCGGCAGCGTTGCTGAGCAATGCGCAAAACCCTGTTATCCTTAACGGTGCCGGTGTTGTTCTGTCAAAAGGTGGCATCCAGGCGTCGATGGCGTTGGCTGAGCGTTTGGACGCACCCGTATGTGTTGGATACCAACACAACGACGCGTTTCCAGGGTCACATCCATTGTTTGCAGGCCCCTTGGGATATAACGGGTCAAAAGCGGGCATGGAGCTGATTAAGGATGCAGACGTCGTTCTGTGCCTGGGAACACGTTTGAACCCATTTTCAACCCTGCCAGGTTATGGGATGGAATATTGGCCAGCACATGCCAAAATTATCCAAGTTGACATTAATCCAGACCGCATCGGTCTAACCAAAAAAGTGAGCGTCGGTATCGTCGGTGACGCAGCCAAAGTTGCAAATGGCATCCTAAACAAACTCAGTGAAAGCGCCGGTGACGCAAACCGTTCAGAGCGCAAGGCGCGCATTGCACAGACAAAATCCGCATGGGCACAGCAATTGGCAGAAATGACCCACGAAGACGATGATCCAGGCACATCTTGGAACGAACGCGCACGTGCCGCAAAACCAGATTGGATGAGCCCACGCATGGCATGGCGCGCAATCCAACAGGCATTGCCACGCGATGCCATCATCAGCTCTGACATCGGCAACAACTGTGCGATCGGAAATGCCTATCCTGATTTTGACGCTGGCCGCAAATACCTAGCGCCTGGTCTTTTTGGTCCATGTGGTTACGGTTTGCCCGCAATCGTAGGTGCAAAAATTGGTTGTCCAGATGTGCCTGTTGTTGGATTCGCAGGCGATGGTGCCTTTGGAATCGCCGTAAACGAATTAACTGCAATTGGCCGTGGCGATTGGCCAGCGGTTACCCAAGTTGTGTTCCGCAACTATCAATGGGGCGCGGAAAAGCGTAACTCGACCCTATGGTTTGACGACAACTTTGTTGGCACTGAGCTAGATGAACAAGTATCATACGCAGGCATCGCAAAAGCATGTGGCCTGCAAGGTGTTGTCGCACGTACAATGGACGAATTGCGCGACGCATTGAACCAAGCGTTAATTGACCAAAAAAATGGCAAAACCACATTGATCGAAGCAATGATCAACCAAGAGCTGGGCGAACCATTCCGTCGTGACGCGATGAAGAAACCGGTGTCAGTTGCAGGTATCTCTGCTGCAGACATGCGGTCACAGTAAGGCAAAATGATGGGTTTTGAACATTCTATGCACGATATGCCAATCGATTTGGCAAAATCACTCGCACTTGATCCAAAGCCCATTATCTCGCTTAGCGAAGGCACCGATCCCCGCATCGTCGCGGGGGCGGTCGCCGCGCAAGAACAAGGTATTGCTGATATTATTTTGATCGGTGCTCATGATCAGATTGCGCCTCTTCTTGCCACTCATGGGGTCGTTGCTGGAAATGGCATCGAAATTCATGATCCAAACACCTCATCTCTCACTGAAACATTCGCACTCGCATATTTCGAAGCGCGTAAACACAAAGGTATGACCTTTGAACGTGCCAGCCAAGACGTTCAGCATCCGTTAAACTATGCCACAATGTTGGTCCGCCAAGGTCACGCAACGGGGACTGTGAACGGTGCGGTAGAGACGACATCTGACGTTGTTCGCTCTGCCCTTCGCATCATAGGAAAGTCTGCCGAAGCTGCATTGGTGTCCAGCTGCTTTTTAATTTATCCACCCAATGCGCGCGCGATGGTGTATTCTGATTGTGGCTTGGTAATTGACCCAAACAACGAGGAATTGGCCGATATCGCGATCATGGCTGCAAAATCCTGTCGTGATTTATTACGGGAAACGCCCCGTATCGCAATGCTGTCATTTTCAACAAAAGGCAGTGCGTCGCATGCAAATGCGACCAAAGTGATCGAAGCCACGAAACGCGTCCGTGAAATCGCACCGGACTTGGCCGTTGATGGCGAATTGCAGTTTGACGCAGCATTTGTGCCCGCCATAGCCGAGCGTAAGGCACCTGCGTCTGCGGTTGCAGGTCATGCGAATGTAATGGTTTTTCCAAACCTCGACGCAGGAAATATTGCCTATAAAATCTCTGAACGCTTCGGCGGGGCAAGCGCGATCGGTCCAATTCTTCAAGGACTTTCGAAACCGGCTAATGACCTATCTCGAGGGTGCAGTGCAAGCGACGTGACCGAAATGATCGCCGTGACCGTTTTGCAAGCAGCGGGTGCAAGGCATGAATAGCGTGCATCGATCAACAGCTTTTTGGCTGCAGTCGATCCGAAATCAGCGTGCGCAACTGTTATGCCCAAATAGATGCCATTTTTCGTCCGTTTCTTATCTGTCGTCTGACTATGAAACGGATCATTCGTTCGAAAATTGCGCTGTTAACAGTCGTGATCATGCTTTGGCATTTCGCGTAACGGAACACTGAACCGCGATAAGATTATAATAAATAAACAGGGAATACGATGAAAGACGAACATAAAATCGACACGTCGCCCAAGGTCTCTGATGAAATCCGTCAGACCACATGTTACATGTGTGCCTGTCGCTGTGGGATCAACGTCCACATGAAAAATGGCCAAGTGGCCTATATCGAAGGCAACCGTGATCACCCCGTCAACAAAGGTGTACTATGTGCGAAAGGGTCTGCAGGAATAATGCAGGTCACTGCGCCATCGCGTCTGCGGGCACCTTTGAAACGGGTCGGTCCGCGGGGATCTGGGGAATTCGTAGAAATTACATGGGACGAAGCCTTACAAACCGCAACTGATTGGATGGCGCCTCTGCGTGAAACTGCACCCGAAAAATTGGCGTTTTTCACAGGTCGCGATCAATCTCAATCCTTCACCAGCCTTTGGGCACAAATGTTTGGCACGCCAAATTATGCGGCCCACGGCGGCTTTTGCAGCGTAAATATGGCCACCGCAGGTATTTACACAATGGGTGGTGCGTTTTGGGAATTTGGTCAACCTGATTGGGATCATACAAAATTATTCATGCTGTTTGGCGTTGCAGAAGACCATGATAGCAATCCGATCAAGATGGGTATTGGCAAAATAAAATCCCGAGATGGTCGCGTGATTGGTGTGAACCCCATCCGCACAGGCTATAACGCAGTTGCTGATGAATGGGTCGGCATTACCCCAGGCACCGATGGATTGTTCATCTTGGCGCTGATCCAAAGTCTGATCAAAATGGGTAAAATCGATTTCGATTATCTTGCGCGCTTTACGAATGCACCCATTTTGATTGATCCTGAAACTGGTCTATTTATGCGTGATAGTGATGGCAAACCATTGGTCATTGACCGCGCGACAGGCAATGCAACTGCGTTTGATACCAAAGGCATCATCCCCGATTTGCGCGGTCACCATAGGGGTGCTGACACTGCGTTCACCGCAATGATCCACCATTTTATGGACCCTGCCAATGCGCCCGAGGCCGTTGCCAACCGTTGTGGCGTATCGGCCGAACGCATCACCGCGCTGGCCAATGAAATTGCTCGCGTCGCCTTTGACGAAGAAGTCCGCTTGGACCAAGAATGGACCGATTTCCGCGGTCACACATATCTGCAAATGGTTGGCCGTCCGGTTAGCTTTCATGCGATGCGGGGTATTTCTGCCCATGCGAACGGGTTCCAAACCTGTCGTGCGCTGCACACTCTGCAAATTTTATTGGGCGCTGTCGAAACGCCTGGCGGCTTCCGGTTCAAACCGCCTTATCCCAAACCATCGTCAATCCACCCCAAACCACATTGTGGCGTGACCCCGGGCAAACCGTTAGATGGTCCACATTTGGGGTTCGTTCACGGACCCGAAGATTTGTGCCTTCGCCCCGACGGGTCGGCGGCAAGGATCGACAAGGCGTTTACTTGGGAAAACCCAATGTCGGCGCACGGCATGATGCATATGGTTATTGCCAATGCACACGCCGGTGATCCGTATAGAATCGACACGCTATTCCTTTATATGGCGAATATGGCCTGGAACAGTTCGATGAATACGGCCGAAACCATCAAAATGCTGACAGATCAGGACGAGAATGGCGAATATGTCATTCCGCGTATCATTTATTCTGATGCATATTCATCGGAAATGGTGGCCTATGCCGATTTGATCCTACCCGATACCACCTATCTGGAACGCCATGATTGCATCAGCTTGCTGGATCGCCCGATCTGCGAAGCCGACGCCGCCGCCGATGCTATTCGCTGGCCCGTGATTGAACCCGATCGTGATGTACGGGGTTTTCAATCTGTTCTTATCGACCTAGCAGCGCGATTAAATCTGCCAAACTTTGTGAACGAAGATGGATCACAAAAATACGCAGACTATGCCGATTATATCACGCGGCACGAACGTAAACCTGGAATCGGGCCGCTCGCTGGATGGCGCGGGGACAATGATACAGGCCGTGGTGCTGCACCAGAGGATCAGATCCAACGTTATATCGACAACGGCGGATTTTGGATCAAACACGTTCCCGAGGCAGCACAATATTTCAAACCTTGGAATAATGCCTATCAAGATTGGGCCGTTGAAACGGGGCTCTATGATGCAGCGCAGCCTTATTTGTTCCAACTCTACCTTGAGCCGTTGCAGAAATTCCGCCGCGCCGCCCAGGGTCACGGGGAACATCAACCACCTGATCACCTGCGCGATCAGATCATTTCAACGATGAACCCGCTGCCGATCTGGTACGATAGCACAGCGGCGCCCGAGGATTTTCCCATCCACGCCCTGACACAGCGGCCTATGGCGATGTATCACAGCTGGGGCACACAAAATGCTTGGCTGCGCCAAATTCATGGGGTTAATCCATTATATTTGCCAACGAAACTGATGCAAAAATTTGGTTTTCGTGATGGCGATTGGGCTCGTGTTACGTCACAAAACGGTGAAATCACGGTTCCTGTGGCAGAGTTGGCAGCACTAAACGAAAACACCGTTTGGACATGGAACGCCATTGGGAAACGCAAAGGCGCATGGGCATTGGATGAAACCGCCCCTGAAGCAACCAAAGGATTTTTGCTAAATCATCTGATCAGTGAACATCGCCATTCGGATCCCTCACTGTCCAACTCTGATCCAATCACAGGGCAGGCAGCGTGGTTCGACCTAAGGGTTAATATTGCCCCTGCTGGTCCGCAATCTGAAAGCGCGCCTGTCTTTGCTCCGCTAAAGTCACCTGTTCCTGTGGCACCCAAAAATCGCCAACGCATGACATCGAAGGGACAAGCATCATGACGTGTTTACCCCAAACAACAAAGAAAAAACTTGGCCTTGCAATCGATCTTGACACCTGTGTGGGATGCCATGCCTGCGTCATTTCATGTAAAGGCTGGAATACTGAAAACTATGGTGAACCACTGGGCGACGCGGATGCATATGGCAAGATGCCAAATGGCGCGTTCTTGAACCGCGTACATTCCTACGAAGTTGAAAAACCGGATGGTTTTGCGCAACTGGTACATTTCCCGAAATCATGTCTACATTGCGAAGATGCGCCGTGTGTCACAGTGTGCCCAACCGGTGCCAGCTTTAAACGCGTTAATGACGGTATTGTTTTGGTCAACGAGAGCGATTGTATGGGGTGCGGTCTATGTGCCTGGGCGTGCCCCTATGGCGCGCGCGAAATGGACCCGATCGCAAATGTCATGAAAAAATGTACGCTATGTGTGGATCGGATTTATAATGAAAACCTGCCAGAAATAGATCGTATTCCATCTTGCGTTCGCACCTGTCCTTCGGGTGCGCGCCATTTTGGCGACTTTGCAGACCCAAACAGTAACGTATCTAAATTGGTGGCGGAGCGTGGTGAAATTGCTCTGATGCCAGAACAAGGCACCAAACCGGTAAATAGGTATTTGCCGCCACGGCCCAAAGATCAAATTTCTAAGCCAAGCATCACTGCACCCGATGTGGCAGAAACGCCTGATGGCTTTTTCAATTGGCTGGACAAAACTCTGGAGAGGTTAGGATGAACCCCGCACCATCTGTTATCATTTTCACATCACTGTCCGGGCTTGGGTTTGGTTTACTGGCATTTCTTGGCCTAGGCATGCCTGATGTGCGTGGCCTCGTTGCTTTCGTCTTTTTTGCCATTGCATATGCGCTTGCAGTGGGTGGACTATTGGCGTCGACATTTCATCTAGGGCATCCCAGCCGCGCGATCAAAGCATTTAGCCAGTGGAAATCATCTTGGTTAAGCCGCGAGGCATGGTTGGCAGTCCTCGCGTTGGTGACGATGGGCCTTTACGCAGTCGGGACAATATTCATGGACACGCGGTTGCCAGCGTTAGGATATGTCGGGGCTGGGCTATCCGTTGCGACAGTATTTTCAACAGCGATGATTTACACGCAACTGAAATCTGTGCCACGCTGGCATTCGGCTTGGACGCCGGCGATGTTTCTAAGCTATTGCATCACAGGAGGCGCGATTTTATCGGGCCAAACAGACCTGGCCATTACGCTATTGCCGGCGCTCGCAGTCGTGCAAATAGCGACTTGGATTGTCGGTGATGGCGCATTGAAAAATTCAGGAACATCTCTTGCAACCGCAACGGGGCTGGTCGGTAAAAAGATAAAAGCGTTTGAGCCGCCGCACACAGGAACGAACTATTTATTGAAAGAGTTTGGCTTTAGTGTTGCAAGAAAACACGTGGCAAAACTCAGGCTTATCTCGATT
>Ga0181601_10000224_pt1 | contig 44771 bp, 36 predicted proteins | sample 041ome_8_FD_133020 | JGI IMG/M metagenome (GOLD analysis project Ga0181601, IMG submission 133020) | Coastal salt marsh microbial communities from the Groves Creek Marsh, Skidaway Island, Georgia - 041407BS metaG (megahit assembly) | ecosystem: Environmental > Aquatic > Marine > Intertidal zone... | reverse complement strand
TTGAGGTTCAGCAGTGCCTGCTGAGTGTGGTGCGTGCCAAGGGTCGAAGTCTGATCATTGAGGACAAAAATCCTAACGAAACGCTGATTCATCTGGAAATTGAGCAGATTCTAGAGACCGGCGGTCTTGAGCGCAGCATTCGCCAGATTCTAAAGCTGGTGCAGCGAGTTGTTCATGACTTTGCGCCGATGCGGCAGCAATTGCTGCTCTGGGGCGATGAGATCGGAGCGGGGCATAATGCCTCGCAACTCGATGTCGAACACAGCGAGTTTCTGCGTTGGTTATACTCGAACAATTTTACCTTTCTGGGTTATGAAGAATTCACCCTGGGCAAGACAGAGAAGAGTTTGACTCGGTTACCTGCCGTCGCACTGGGATTATGTCGACGGAACATGACTGCCGATAACCTGGTGCTGAGAGTGCATGATTCGGCGCCGGCTCAATTGCTAATCACCAAGTTGCCCTACAAAAGCCAGGTCCACCGGCCGGCCTATTACGACGCTATCACCATTATTCGACCTGCCAATCCTGCGGTGCAAGGCGCCGAGCGGCGAGGCTGTCGGTTTATTGGCCTGTTCACTTCCTCAGTTTTCAATCAAAACCCGCGAAAGATTCCACTGGTCAGGCAAAAAATTGACCAGGTCTACGCCGCTGGTGAGTTGTCAGCGTCGAGTCAAAAAGGCCGAGAGCTGAATCGCATTATCGAAATTCTGCCGCGGGAAGAGTTGTTTCTGGCGTCTGCTGAGGAGTTGACGCAGACAGTGATGAGTAGCTTCGCCCTGCAAGAACGCCGAATCGTTCGGCTGCTGGTGCGGCGCTTTGAGGACTTTGTATCCTGTCTGGTCTATGTGCCCAAGGATACCTATGATACTGCCTTGCGGCGCAAGGTACAGGCGTTGCTGGCCGAGTGCCTGCACCCCTTGGATACAGAGTTCTCGACTCTGTTTTCAGAGTCCACCCTGATTCGCACCCATTTTGTCTTTCGCATAGATCCCCTTCGGCCGATCGAGATCAACGTACCGGCACTCGAGGAGGCAATTCTTAAACTAACGCGCTCCTGGGACGACGAGTTGCAACAAGTTCTGCTGCGCCAATACCCCTTATCGGCCGCGGCAACCGGTGTTGACACAGCAACTGATGCTAGCGTTGGATCTGTCGCCGAATCGTTGCTGGAGACCTACGGCGGCATTTTCCCTCCTGGCTATAAGGCTGATTTCAGTCCTCAGACCGCATCACAAGACATTGTTTATTTACAGGCCCTGACGACTGCCAACCCCCTCGAATTGAACCTCTACGAAGTCGTCGATGGCGATCAGACCTATACCTGTTTCAAGTTGTTTCATCGAGGCTATTCACTGCCTCTGTCGAATGTGATTCCTATCCTCGAGAACCTGGGTGCCAGGTCGATTGAAGAGCATCCTTATGAAATACTGCATCCGCAAGGCCGAATCTGGATTCACGACTTTGTGCTGGAATTTATCACGGCACCCAAGGACGGATTGGCGAGCATCAAACCCTTGTTTGAGGAAGCGTTCAAAGACATCTGGCACGGCGGCAAGGAAAACGATTCGTTTAATCGACTGGTACCTTCGGCCGGTATGGAGTACCGACAGGTCAAGGTGATTCGTGCCTACGCTCGCTACTTTGGCCAACTGCAAAGTAGCTACAGCCAGCCATTTATTGCTGATTGCGTAACTCGCTACTCGATGATCGCGCGCATGATGTTTGAACTCTTCAACCAGCGTTTCAATCCGTTTATTGACCGTGCCATGGCTAATCGCCGCGCCGATAAATTGCAGGCAACCATTCTCAAGCACATAGATGCAGTTGAGAATCTGGGTGAAGACCGAGTCCTTCGGCGTCTGTTGGAAATGATTTTGGCCACTCAACGAACGAATTTCTTTCAGCGCGATGCAGCCGGTCAAGTCGGTCAGTGTCTGGCGCTGAAGTTAAGTCCGGTCCTGATTAGTGAGATGCCCAAGCCTTGTCCGGCGCACGAGATTTTCATTTATTCGGCGCGAGTTGAAGGTGTGCATTTGCGAGGCGGTAAGGTAGCCCGCGGCGGACTTCGCTGGTCAGATCGCAGTGAAGACTATCGCACCGAGGTGTTGGGATTAGTCAAAGCCCAGCAGGTCAAAAACTCAGTGATAGTACCTGTAGGCGCAAAAGGAGGCTTTTTGCCTAAACAAATTCCGCAAGGGGCGAGCCGAGAGGTGGTCACCGAGGAGGGCATCGCCTGTTATAAAATCTTCATTCAGGGGCTGCTGGATCTGACTGATAACCTCATCGAAGGACAGGTAGTCCCGCCCCGTGATGTGGTGCGCTATGACGATGACGACTATTACCTGGTCGTTGCAGCAGACAAGGGTACGGCCGCGTTCTCAGACATCGCTAACGAAATCTCAATTGCCAACCATTTTTGGCTAGGCGACGCCTTTGCGTCTGGCGGTAGCGTCGGCTATGACCATAAGGCCATGGCTATCACTGCGAAAGGCGCCTGGATCTCAGTGCAACAGCACTTTCGAAATCTCGGTATCAATCCTCAGGAAAATGACTTTACCGTGGTGGGTATCGGCGACATGTCCGGCGACGTGTTTGGTAACGGTATGTTGATGTCAAAGCACATTTGTCTGCTAGCCGCCTTTAATCATTTGCATATTTTCGTCGATCCCGAGCCAGTCGCAGCCAGCAGCTTTGTTGAACGCAAGCGGTTGTTTGACCTGCCAAGATCAAGTTGGGCTGACTATGATCGCAGTTTGATTTCAAAGGGTGGCGGTGTATTTGACCGAGGCGCGAAATCGATTCCAATTTCAGCCGAGATGAAGCAAAGATTTGGTATCACTGAAAATCAGCTGGCACCTAACGCGCTGCTGACTGTGATTCTGAAAGCTCAGGTCGATTTGCTCTGGAATGGTGGAATCGGTACCTATGTCAAGAGTCGCCAGGAGTCACATCTTGATGTGAGTGACAAGGCTAATGACGCGATTAGAGTCAATGGTGTTGATCTGCGCTGTCGACTGGTGGGTGAGGGTGGCAATTTGGGTATGACTCAATTGGCTCGAGTTGAGTTTAATCTCCACGGTGGTATTTGTTTCACAGATTTCGTTGATAATGCCGGCGGAGTGAATTGTTCTGACGTCGAGGTGAATATCAAAATCTTGCTGAACCAGCTTCTGGAAAACGGCAAGCTGAATGCCAAGAGCCGGGTCAAGTTGCTGGGTCAAATGACGGAGGAGGTGGCGTCGATCGTTCTTGATAACAACTACATGCAGGCGCAAGCAATTGACCTCATGAGCTATCAGGCGCAACGCCGGAATTATGAATATTCGCAACTTCTTTCAGTCCTGGAGGATCAGGGCCGTTTGGATCGGCAGCTTGAGTATTTGCCCAGTGACGATGAAATACAGGAGCGACGCGCCAAAGGCCATTACTTCACACCGCCGGAAATTGCGATTCTGACGAGCTATGTCAAGAGTGGTCTGAAAGAGCAGCTGGCGGCGTCAAGCAGCATGGATGAGCCTTATTTTTTGCGAGAGCTGTTTGATGCCTTCCCCGCACCATTGGTCAAAAAATACCCACAAGCGCTGCAGCAGCATCGTCTGCGCCGAGAAATCATTGCCACTCAATTGACCAATCGCATGGTGAATCATATGGGTATGAATTTCGTTGAGCGTATGATTGAGTCAACTGGTGCTTCGGTTGCCGTGATCGCCAAAGCTTATGTGGGGGCTCGAGATATCTTTCAGTTCGAACAACGTTGGGATGCGCTTTCCGCGCTGGATTATTTGGTGAATCACCAGTTGCAGAAATCCATGATGATGGATGTCAGCCGGCTTATTCGTCGAGTCACTCGTTGGCTGATTCGCAATCGTCGGCGCGCCCTCGATCTGAGTCAGGAGGTGCCGGCGTTTTCTCAAGCACTGCAACTGCTGTTTGGCCGGTGGGATCGATTGCTGGTTGGTAATGCGCTGCAGGAATGGCAAACCGGCCGAGACCGGCTGGTGAGCATGGGCGTCGATGAGGCCTTGTCGAGTTTTGTCGCAGCGGCCCATCACCTGTATTCGATCATGGGGATTGTCGAGGCATCGAACCGCACGGGTGTCAGTATCGAGAAGGTTGCCAGTGTTTTTTTTGTTGTCGGCGAACAACTGCACCTGCACTGGTTCAGCAAACAGATTCACGAGTATCAGGCCCTGAATCAGTGGCAGGCGCTGGCCCGCGAGAGTCTGCAGGACGACCTGAATTGGCAGCAGCTGGCGATAACCCTTGCGGTTTTGAATGGTGCTGATACCAGTGAAGCTGCTGGCGCCATGGTGCAACGCTGGCTCGGTGAGCATCAATCGATGGTCGACCGCTGGCTGGTGCTGCAGGCCGAGATGCGTGGTGCCGGCGTCATAGATCAGGCCATTTTCACAGTTGCCATCAGAGAACTGATGGACCTGGCCCAATCCAGCTCGAGCGCATCGGTCCGCTATTGAGGGGCTTAGGCGTGTGGTTCAGGTCCTGTCGGTTTGAGTGACCACTTTGTTGGCCGAATCGCCTATAATGCCGCAGTCTAAAGCCAGGTAAAACTAATACTGCCATGAATTATTCCCTCTTTCGCGACCTGCTGTTCCTCATGCCACCAGAGACTTCCCATCATCTGTCTCTGCAATCCATGACGTGGCTCGAGCGCTTTAATCTGTCGCCACTACTGGCGCGAGAAATGATTCGCGATCCGATCACGGTGATGGGCATAGAATTTCCCAATGCAGTGGGTCTCGCAGCCGGTCTAGATAAGGATGCTCGGTGTATTGATGGTCTCGCGGCGATGGGCTTTGGCTTTCTTGAGGTGGGTACTGTGACACCCAAACCTCAACCCGGAAATCCTGGCCCACGGATGTTTCGCCTGCCGCGCAAACGGGCTCTGATCAATCGCATGGGTTTCAATAATGATGGTGTGACAGTCATGTGCGAGCGTATTCGCAAGGCGCGGTTCAAGGGCGTGCTGGGCATCAATATTGGTAAGAATGCGCTGACGCCGGTTGAAAACGCGTTGGCGGACTATGCATTGTGTCTGCGCGAGGTCTATGCGCTGGCGTCTTATATTGTCGTGAATATCTCCTCGCCGAACACACCAGGGCTGCGCCACCTGCAGCACGAGACGGAATTGGCGAGGTTGCTGGAAGGTCTGAAAAACGAACATACAAAATTGGTGCAGGCACACGGCAAAACTGTACCACTGGTGGTCAAGATAGCGCCAGATATGGCGGACGAGGAAGTCAGGCGTCTGGTTCAGCGACTTCAATCCTTTGAGGTAGATGGTGTCATTGTCACCAACACCACCATCGCTCGAGATCAGGTTGCCGGGGAAAAACACGGTAATGAACTGGGCGGATTAAGTGGTGAGCCACTTCGAGATCTTGCTAATCATGTCTTGTCGTTGGTGGCTGCAGAGGTGAAGGGCAAGATGGCCATCATTGGCGTCGGCGGTATTATGACAGGGGATGACGCCGCTGAAAAAATCCGTCTTGGCGCAGATTTGGTGCAGCTCTATACAGGGTTCATCTATGCAGGCCCTGATCTGATCGTGGATAGCGTCAGGTCCATCAAGGCGTATCGCGCGACTGCCGGTGATAAGCAGAAAGCCGTGGTTGCCTGAGGGTAAATAGAGGGTGAATGGCGAAAGAAAAAGGCGCTGATCAAAGATTCTGATCAGCGCCTTTTATTTGGGCTTATTTAGGCCGCTTTTGTATCAACGCCTTTTACGCTTTTTAAAAGCGTTTGTTTACAAGCGTTCGTTAAAAAAGCATTTGTTAAAAAACGCTTGTAAAACAAGATGGAGAAAAGCCGCCTGGATGGCATGCCAGCCGTTTTAGACCGCCGGGGATCGACCAACCCCCGCGGTCCCTATATAACCATCCCAGTTATCTTCTCTGCCCGTGCGCCAGCCGCTGAGCCAGGATTGACGGGTATCTTCGTCGTGGTGGGGACATAATTCTTTCGATTTACCGTGCATGCCAAACTGGTATCCACGGGTAAATGCGCGGTTGCTCTTGTCTCTTTTTTGCCTTCTCATAAACAAACGACTCCATGCTTTCAGTGATGTCATTGTCAGTGGCTTTGACCTTTAAAAGACTCTGACGGTAACTCTGACGGTGACTCTGACGATAACGTTGACTATGGTTATGACTCTGGCTGTACTCTGGATTTCCTCCGGTTGTGATTCTGGTTGTACTTCTGGTTGTACTTCTGGTTTTACCTCTGCGTGTGCCACTCGTCGTAGATAAGTATCGCGTGACGATGGCAATGGCTTTAGGTCAGTTTCGAGTTGACCTGTTACGTTTTTACCTCAAGTGAAGCGCTGTGTCGACCACCAGATAGCTCTAACGGAACTCTTCAATATTTGTTATTAGTCTAAGCAAGACTGCCCTTCGAATTGCTATTTGTTGGCTCACTGGTGCTAATCGGCGAAGATCAAAACTCTGGGTTGCCAGCAATTTAGCGAATCGGTACACTCGAGCGCGAGATAATCAGCATAGCGGGGTCATTGAATGTCAAAGCCCCGACGACCCCAACGAGGCCCACTCATGATCAAAGGTTACTATCAGGTTGCCAGTGTTCTGCTGCTGGCACTGCTCAGTCAGTCGGCAGCAGCAGAAAGCCCAATTAACAGCGGCAACACCGCGTGGATACTAACCTCTACAGCATTGGTGCTGTTTATGACGCTGCCTGGATTGGCGCTGTTCTACGGCGGTCTGGTACGCAGCAAGAATGTGTTGAGCGTGCTGATGCAGTGCTTTGCGATTACCTGCGTCGTCTCGATCCTGTGGCTGGTCGGTGTTTATTCTATGGCCTTCGCCGAAGGTAATGATTGGGTAGGTGGCTTGAGCAATGCCTTTATGGGCAATCTCAGCGAAGACTCCCTGTCTGGCGACATACCGGAAAGTGTGTTTGCCATGTTTCAGTTAACCTTCGCGATCATCACGCCCGCCCTGATTGTCGGCGCCTTCGCCGAGCGTATACGGTTTGCTTCGATGCTGTTGTTCTCAGCCCTGTGGCTGGTGGTGGTCTATGGTCCTGTGACCCACTGGGTCTGGGGGGGTGGCTGGCTCGGTCAGATGGGACTGCTGGACTTTGCCGGCGGGACGGTCGTGCATGTCACGGCAGGTACTGCGGCTTTGGTGTGTGCTTTGTATTTGGGACCTCGTCGAGGATTTCCGAAGGTGCCGATGCCCCCGCACAACATGACGATGGTATTTACCGGTGCGGCGATGCTCTGGGTGGGCTGGTTTGGTTTCAACGGCGGTAGTGCTCTGGCGGCTAATGGTGATGCGGGTATGGCAATCCTGGTCACCCACATGTCAGCAGCTGCAGGCGCCCTGACCTGGATGGCCTGTGAGTGGTCCCGATTCGGCAAGCCCAGCGCACTGGGCGCCGTCACTGGCATGGTAGCCGGTCTGGGTACCATCACGCCGGCCTCTGGTTTTGTCGGTCCGGCCGGCGGTTTGGTGATTGGTATTCTGGCGGGCCTTGTCTGCTTTAATATGACCATGATCCTCAAGCAGCGGCTGCAGATCGACGACTCTCTGGATGTCTTTCCTGTGCATGGTGTGGGTGGCGCGTTAGGCACAATCCTGGCCGCGATTTTTGCCAGCGCCAGCCTGGGCGTCTTCAGTGGCCAGGGTTATAACGAAGGTATGACCATGGCCTCGCAGCTACAGGTGCAGGTGATTGGCGTACTGGCCACCGGTGGCTACACAGCGGTTTGTACTATTATCCTGCTGAAACTGGTAGATGGCCTGATCGGGTTGCGGGTTTCTCCGGATGAAGAGACCGAAGGCCTGGATCTGAACCAGCACAATGAACGGGGTTACGATCTATAGAAAAATCCGGCGCTGGCAGCGGCGATACGGTCGCTGCCAAAATGCGGGTTCGGCGCTGTTCTTCACTACCCAGTGCTTTCTAACACTGGCGCGGCCCACGTTTGGCGGCGCGCTCCACCAAGTAGCTCACCAGCTCAGCAAAGCTCAGGCCATAGCCGGCCGCACCATCCGGGTAGAGGCTGGTCGGCGTCATGCCCGGCAGGGTATTCACTTCCAGCAGGTATTCCTCATTCTCATTGGGCACCACAAAGTCTGCCCGTGATAAATCCCGACAGCCCAGGGCGCGATGGGCCTGAATGGCGATGTTCTGGATCCGCCGAGTCTGCTCAGCGCCGAGTGGGGCCGGCATGATATGGTCACTCAGGCCCACGGTATAACGATGGGCATAGTCATAAAATGCCTGGTCCGGTGTCGCAATCTCAATTACCGGAAAGGCCTCGGTGCGAGTCTCGAGGCCAGCGTCAGGTTCGCGGTCCTGCGCGCGATCAACATCGGCATCACATTCATCATCAACAGTATTGTCTATATCAAGGACGCCGACGGTGATTTCCTTGCCATTAATGCGCAGTTCAATCAGCAGACGGTCGTCCAGCTGAAAGGCGTTTTCAAGGGCACTAAAAAGCTGGCTGGCGTTATCCACCAGGGTCACCCCCAGCGCGCTGCCCTGACGGGCTGGCTTGACCACAACATAGTCTCCAAGGGTGTTCTGTATGGCGGCAGCAGCGGCAGCAACGCCCTGGTGTCGCTCGACGACCAACTGCTCAATCAGCGGCAGGCCGGCCGCACGAAAGATAAGTTTGGCAATAATCTTGTCCATCGCGACTGCGCTGCTCTGCACGTCGCTGCCGACAAAGGCGTAGCCGAGCAGATCGAGAAAGCCCTGCAGGCTACCATCTTCGCCAGGCGCCCCATGAACTACAGGAAACACCACGTTCGGCTGGCACTCCGCCAGCCGACGCTCGATACCCGGTTCAAGGGGAATATCAAATACGTTTGAGTAATTTTCCCGCAGGGCCTTAATAACGCCTCGAGCCGATACTCGAGACACTTCGGCTTCGGCGGAAGTGCCGCCATTGATAACGGCGATTCTTAAGTGCTTATTCATAAATCAAGGTGGCCGGGAAGACTGTAGGCTGATAGTAATGGGAACTGTCCCTGATCGAAAGCTTGCAGAATGAATATTCCGGATTCTTGCCGCACCCTGCAATGGCGCCAACTCAGCCGCGGGTTTTTCTCGGCGGCTGGCTCAAGGTCAACCCCTGTTTAAATCGGCGCGCCGCTGGCGAGTCAGGGATCGAGATTCAGAATAGGTATGGGGATAATCTTATCGGCCGGTATAAACCCAAAGATGCGCCCATAAAAGTATAGCTCCAGATCCAGGGCCCGCTTGATATTGGCTGCCTGGCGAAAGCCGTGCTGCTCACCTTCAAAGGGGACATAGGCGACAGGGATGCCCTTGTTCTCGAGGGCTGCGACCATCGCCTCCGCCTGGTTGGGTGGCACGACCTTATCCTCCAGCCCTTGAAAGAAGATCACCGGGCAGTCGAGTCGATCAATGTGATTGATGGGGGAACGATCCTCATAGACTCTGATATCACGAGGATACTCGCCGATCAGGCTGTCCAGGTAACGGGACTCGAATTTGTGGGTGTCTTTGGCCAGGGCCTCCAGGTCGCCAACGCCATAGTAGCTGGCACCCGCCTTGAAGGTACTACGCAAGGCCAGAGCAGCCAGGGTCGTATAGCCGCCAGCACTGCCGCCTTTGATCGCCAGTCGATCAGGATCAGCCAGCCCTCGGTCTACCAGGTACTGGGCACCGAACACAGTATCGTCGACATCGACGATACCCCACTGGTGCTTGAGTTTGTCGCGGTAAGCGCGACCATAACCGGTGGAGCCACGATAATTGACATCCAGCACTGCAAAGCCGCGGCTGGTCCAATACTGCTTGCGCAGGTTAAGTCCGGAATGGGTCGCACTGGTCGGTCCGCCATGAAGTTCAACCACCAGAGGTGGCGCACTGCCTTTAACCGGCTGAAAGTCCTTATTGGTGGGCGGGTAGTAAAAGCCGTGTGCGATCTCGCCATTACTGGTAGGAAAGTCGATCGCCTGAGGCAGAGCGTAATAGCCTGAATCCAGGTCCAGGTCACAGGACGACTTGATTCGAGTAGTTTCACCCGTGGCCAGATCAAGGCAGACCACGGCACTGAAGGTGGTTGGCGTTGCGCCGACAAAAAGACAATGGCGCTGGTCTGCGCTCACTTGAATACCGCCGATATCGGTGTAAGGCTGGTGAAGCAATTTGTGACTGCCATCGACATGCAGTAATGCCAGTTGACTGACACAGTTGTTTGAAAAGCAGCAGAGAATATCGGGACCGAGGAACTGGTAATTGGTCGGGCCAAAGACCCACTGGGGTTCGCCAAACTCGGCGCTCATAGGCCACAGAGGACTCGTTCCACTCGGTTCCAGGTAGCGATACAGATTCCACCAGCCGCTGCGGTCTGAAATAAAGTGCAGCTCGCCACTGGGCGAATAGCGAGGTTGTTGTACCGCCTCGGTTCGACTGCCAGCGATTTTCTCTGGGGCCAATATTCCTGGTTCACCGCTGCTTGAATCAGGATCGCGCGAGTCTACCAGGGCTGCCTGCCAGAGTTCCGTGCCATCCCAGGGCATATCCGGATGGTCCCAGGTGATCCAGGCGAGGTTCGCGCCATCGGGACTGAGGGCCGGCGCGGCATAAAAGTCGTGGCCGCTGCTCAGAGGGGTCACTTCGCCGCTGCCGAGATCTACGCTAGCCAGATAGTTCTTCGGCTCGGCGAGCGCATCACTGTGATCTTCGACGACGCAGATGAGGCGATTTCGGTGAGCATCTTTGATCCCGTCAGCAAACCGCAGATGAGGCGAGTGGGTCAGCTGGCGAGGAGGTGTCGGGATCTCATTCAGATTGTCGATTTGATAGATTTGCTGGTCAGCAAAGTTGCAGAAATAGGCAGTTTCGGCGTCGTGCCACCAGGCGCCGCCGCCATATTCATGAACGCGAGTTCGAACATTAAACGGAGCTGGTGTCAGGTCGATAGTTCGACCGTCCGGGTTGCGCCGAACCAGGACGTTGCGGCCGGCCTCGCGAGGTCTGGCTTCAACCCAGTAATGGGTGTCTGCGACAAGGGCGGGGCTGCCTACGCCAACCATCTCAGCGACGATCAAGTCAGAAGTGATGGGAGACTGCCAAGTACCGTATGCTGCGATCATCGTTGAGTTCTCAGGGTTTGTCTGTACGGCGCTGTAATTCTGTTCGCCAGTTTGGGTCGGTGCCAGCCGGTTTTCGGTGATGTAAATCCTGGTCAATGGTGGGCTAGGATTCTGCGGCATCCAGAAACTGATCCAGGGTGGCTGAGTCAAAGGGCCAGCCTAGTTCTGTATTTGAGTCATGGGTCTTAATCACCGGTATACGAACACCATACAGGGCGATCAGATCATCTGAGTCACTGATTTCTACAGAGTGAATGGTCAAAGTGCGGCCTCGAGCCTGGCTCTCTTTGAGTAACTCTAATGCTTGCTCACACAAGTGACAACCGAGGGTTGTGTAAAGGGTCAGAATCATAGGCGAAAGAATGCTCGAGCGTTGGCTGTGGTGGTGCGTGCTATGTCCCCATAGTCTCTGCCGGTGGCATTGGCCACAGCCTGGCACACATGGGGCAAGTGCACGGGTTCATTGCGGCGGCTTTTAGGCTTGGGCGTGATGTTGCGCGGCATCAAGTAGGGTGCATCTGTCTCGATGAGCAGTCGAGTGGCGGGTATTTCGCGCACCAGAGGAATCAAGTGGGAACCACGGCGCTCGTCACAGAGCCAGCCAGTGATCCCGATATAGCAGTCCAGGTCCAGGTAGCTATAGAGCGCGGTGGCCTCACCGGTGAAGCAATGCACTACGACCTGGCTCAGCTGGTCCCGATAGGGCTTCAATACCTCAATAAAAGCGCGACTGGCATCCCGCTCGTGCAGGAACATGGGCAAGCCGGTGTCTATAGCTAACTCAATATGGGCTTCAAAAGCCTGGATCTGCTGGTCTCGAGGACAAAGATCTCGAAAGAAATCCAGACCTGTCTCTCCGATCGCCTTGATCTGCGGTTGAGCGGCCAGATCACGCAGTTGTGCTAGTGTGGTGGCATCTGTCTCGTTCGCATGGTGTGGATGGATGCCCGCTGTCGCCCACAGGTAGCCCGAATGTTGCTGGGCCAGCTGTAGGGCATCAATACTGCCCTGTAAAGATGCGCCTGTGACAATAATCTGGCTCACACCGACCTGGCGGGCGCGATTCAGGACGTCGGCAAAATCCACGCTAAAAGATTCATGGGTCAGGTTGGCGCCGATATCCACAAGGGCTTCAAGGGTGGGCTCAGGGGAAATCGAACTACTCATCGGGATAATCTGTGCCTACCTCAGGCCATGACGAAGGAGTGAGTATACCTGAGAGTTGGCGTTGAGTCAGACACCCTCGCGGCACGATCTTATTGACCCTATTGAATAAGTTGGCACCGACCGTTGGCTCCGACCTAAGTCGCTACTGACTAAGCCCGCTACTGACTAAGCCCGCACTGGCGACAGTTGCGCCGCTGGGTCAGTTGAGCCTGCCCTTTGGCGGTCCTCGGGTTCAGCGGGTCCAGTATCGGGACTCGCCGAGTCGAGGAAAGCGCTATTCGATGAGGAAAAATCCTTCCACTCGTTGGGCATAATCAGAGGCGGTGTCTGATTCAGGCGCCAAGCATAAATGCTGGAAAACATCAGAACATTTTGCACGTAGCTGCGAGTCTCTTCGAATGGCAGGGTCTCGATCCAGACGTCTAAGGGCAGATCAGGATTAATCCAACGTTCAACCCGTGAAGGGCCAGCGTTATAGGCGGCAGAGGCAAGGATACGATTATTGTTGAAGCGCCGAAGCATGGTGCCCAGGTAGGCGGTGCCGAGCTGAATATTTGTTTCTGGGTCTGTCAGCTGTTGGCTGGAGGCATACTTTACGCCATGGCGCCGAGCAGTTTGTTTTGCCGTTGCAGGCATCAGTTGCATCAAGCCTATAGCACCTGCGCTCGAGCGGGCATCAGGCATAAATGCGCTTTCCTGGCGAGCGATGGCGATACCCCAGGGCAGAGAGATGTTGGCGGCTCGAGTATTGAGTATAAAGCTGTCGTGATAGGCCAGTGGAAATCGAAGCGTCAGATCGTCCCAGGTCTCGGCGTCTATCATGGCGCGAATCGACTGGTGATACTGGCCCCAGCCTTCTGTGACTCGAGCGGCGATTTGACGCTCTCGAGGAGAGAAGTCGTGGGTTGTAAACTGCCATTCTCGCCTGGCGCGGGTCAGCTCATTCAAGGCAAAGAGCTCTTCAGCCCGTTGTATTCCGGGCATAGCCTGCAGATTGAGCACTTCTTCCGTCGTCACCAGAGTGGGTGAATCGGCAAACTCATAACGACTGCCAATCATGTCAGCGGCTAGGAAGCTATAGAAGTCCCGTTGCTGGGCAATACTTCGATAAATGTCTGTCGCTGACGCCAGGTCCTGGGGGTCTGTAGATCCTGCCAGGATGCGCGCTCGCCAATATGACCATCGAGGAGTTTGTTGCAGGGCGGGATCGAGCCGGTTGATCATCACCAGTGCCTCGCCCCAGTCCAGCTGCTTCAAAGCATAGCGAATGCGCGCCTCAAGTAGCTCGGTTTGGCCTGTCAAGCTAACCGGTAGACTGTTCAGCTCATCATTCGGATCACCGGCCAGACTCAGGCGAATGCCGATGCTGGTAAACAGCGCCTCGGTTTCTGTCGAGTCAAACTTGTAACGCTGCTGATAAGCCTTGATGGTTGCCAGTGCCGCAGGTGCATCACGGCGTGCCAGGCGCGCAATGCCATGCAGAATAATCTGCCGTTGGCGATCATTGTCGGCATTAAAACGTCGAACCTGAACGATCAGCTCGGGCTTTCGATGGACTTCTATAAAACGACTCGCCAGTTGCTTCGTCGAGCTATCCATATACCGCAGCAGATACCGAGCCAGGGTCAGTTTGCTGTCTGCCATAGCCAACTGAAAGCGCCGCCAGGCCATGACATCGTCAAGTACGCCAGCATCTCGCCAGGCTGTGAAGATAGGATCACATTCATCGGGCTGGGAGCGGCCCACCAGCCAGAGTCGCTCAGCCTGAGCGAAGGCCTCGGTAATTTGCTGCGTACGAAAAAGTGCGAGCCCATAAGAGCAGGCATTAACGCTGGTGGCGCTGTCAAGGTTGTAGATGTCGAGAAACTCTTGCCAGCGATGGTGTTTGGCGAGGTAATAGAGCCAGTTCTGCCGTAGCTGCTCGGCGAGAGGTGTATCGCTCCACTGGTCTATGAATGCCTGAATAGACGAGTTGCTTTGCCGGGCCAGCGTATAAATCGTCTCGGTATAATCCAGATAAGGGTGCAGGGGATAATGACTGAGCCCTGCGCGCAACTGCCTATAGCGGCTTTTCTGTTGTGACTTGATCGCTGCGATGGCCGCCAAATAGTCGCGACGCTGCTCCAGCAGTTCAGGCGACGGAGCGTCGGCGCCATACACCTGACTCAGACTTGAAAGTATCAGCCAGCAGGCGATGCCGGCACGGAAAAAAGCTGAACCCATATCGCCGTCTTGCTTTGAGACGCAGGCGCAAATCAGATACCGACCCGCACGGCCAGGACGTCACACGTAGCGCCGTGGAGCACGCCGTTGGCAGTGGAACCCAACAGCAATGCTAGCCCCGCTCGACCATGGCTACCCACCACGATCAGGTCTGCCCCGATTTCTTTTGCCAGCGCGTGGATTTCTGTTTCTGGTCGGCCAAATATCAGATGCTGGTTTTCTGGCGCTATCGCTAAGGACTTGGCAAACTCGGCGAGATGAGATTTTGCAGTGTCCTGAATCTGGTCCTGAATCGTTGACAGGTCCATGGGGATGTCCCCGCCATAGGCCAGACTTAAGGGTTCTATCACATGCACACAACTGAGTTCGGCAGAAAAGGCGGTTCTCAGGGCGCAAGCGCGTTGCGTGACCTGAACTGATTCTTCGGTGAGATCGACCGCGACTAATATGTGTCTGTATTCGCTCATAGCTCAAGCCTCGGATAGATTTTTCACAAAATAGTAGCTGTGCGCATAAATTTACACAGTAAACTGGTCGACCTCAACAGCAATGGCTCGATCGCCGGCGCATTTACCTGAAGACAGTGAAATTATGGCTTACTTCATCATAGCGGTAGTACTTTTAATGATCATTGGCCCGATCCTGGCGATCCTGCCCTCAAAGCGCCAAAAAGACCAGATGCAAAAGAGAAAGACAGCTATGGCGGCGGGGATCAGTGTGCATCTAACGCGTATTGACGATCCTGATCCTGATCCTGAAGCTTATCTGAGTAATACCGGCAGGCCCTTGGAGCGGGTTATGTCCGTGATCGCTTATCGACTGCCTCGGCCTCGGTCTGAAGCCAGGCAGATCGCCTTTGACTGGGCGTTAGAACGAAAGGTCAGGCAGTCAACGACAGCTGCAGAGGGTTTGCCCAGTGGTTGGCAGTGGGTTGATACGCAAACAGTTCAGTTACCTGTCGCCTTGCGTCAGTATCTTCAAGGCTCAGTGGCGCAGCTTCCTAACGATGTTGTCAGAGTAGAGGAGCGAAAAAACCTTGTTTCGGCTTACTGGAATGAGCGTGGCGATGCCACAGATTTAGCCAGACTCATTGACTTTATGCGAGGTTGTGTCGCCGTCCCTTTGGCGTTGCAAGCGGTTGATTCAGCATCGAATCACGACCACTGAGAACAAGCAGGTTGACAACAGCACGCGCCGGCAGGCTAAGCTAGCGCTCCTTTGAAGCTCGTGATCAGTTTACGTTAGAGGTTGACCTGCGCCAGGTAACACACTATATATGTCGGCATTTTACCGCTGGCCGGCAATAATCAAGGAAGTTATGGGAAAATCGCTAGTTATCGTTGAGTCTCCGGCGAAAGCCAAGACCATTAATAAATACCTAGGCAGCGACTTTATTGTCAAGTCGAGCGTGGGTCACATTCGTGACTTGCCAACCAGCGGCAACGGGAATGCTGACCTCAAAGCGCGTGCTGCTGAGGCGGCGAAGACCCGAAAAATGGCGCCTGACAAAAAGGCCGCGTATAAAAAGCAGAAGGCCCACGCTCAGCTGATTGCACGAATGGGCGTTGACCCGGAACATGGCTGGGCAGCGACCTATGAGGTGCTGCCTGGTAAAGAAAAGGTCGTCAGCGAACTGAAGCGCTTGGCAAAAGACGCTGACCAGATTTATCTTGCGACTGACTTGGACCGCGAAGGCGAAGCCATTGCCTGGCACTTGCGTGAGGCGATTGGTGGTGATGAGAGTCGTTACCGACGGGTTGTCTTCAACGAGATTACCAAAAAGGCGATCAAGGAAGCCTTTGAGCACCCGGGCGACATAGATATGGCCATGGTCAACGCGCAGCAGGCCAGGCGCTTTCTTGACAGGGTGGTTGGTTTTCTGGCTTCCCCACTGCTGTGGGCGAAAGTAGCCCGTGGTCTTTCCGCTGGCCGAGTGCAGTCTGTGGCGGTTCGACTGATCGTCGAGCGTGAGAAGGAAATACGGGCATTTGTTCCGGAAGAATATTGGGAGCTGTTCGCAGACCTGCGTGGAACCGATAAAACCTTGACTGACGTTGTTAAATTTCAGGTAACCAAGGACGCCGGCGAAGCCTTTCGGCCGACCAGTCAGGGGCAGACGAATGCTGCTCTAGCAAGATTGCAGGCGGCGACCTTCTCCGTAACAAGTCGCGAAGACAGACCTACCCAGACTCGTCCCTCGGCACCCTTTATCACCTCGACGCTGCAACAGGCAGCGAGTACTCGACTTGGTTTCGGGGTAAAAAAGACCATGATGTTGGCGCAGCGACTCTACGAAGCTGGCTACATCACCTATATGCGAACTGACTCAACCAACTTGAGTAACGATGCTGTCACCAGTTGCCGAGATTGGATAGAAGCCGAGTTTGGTGCACGTTACCTGCCAGAGGCTTCGAGAGTCTATAGCAGCAAGAGCGGTGCGCAGGAAGCCCATGAGGCGATTCGTCCCTCGGATGTGACTGTCAAAACCACCTCAATTGTGGGTATGGAGCGAGATGCTGAGCGTCTGTACGAGCTCATATGGCGTCAGTTTGTCGCCTGCCAGATGCCGAATGCTGAATACACCAGTACGGCTGTCGTAGTAGCAGCCGGTGAGATGGAATTACGGGTTAGAGGACGTATTCTGCGGTTTGATGGTTTTACTCGTGTGCAACCGCCGGCCAGTCGCAAAGAAGAAGAGACGGTACTGCCGGATTACCAGGTCGGCCAGGTACTCTCGCTCGTAGAGCTTGATCCGGTGCAACACTTTACCAAGCCACCGCCACGGTTTGGCGAGGCGAGCCTGGTGCGAGAACTGGAGAAGAAGGGCATTGGCCGGCCCTCGACCTACGCAGCGATCATCACCACCATTCAAGATCGAGGTTACGTTAACCTTCAGAATAAGCGCTTTTACGCGAACAAGATCGGTGATGTGGTGACTTCACGGTTGGTGGAAAACTTTCCGAACCTGCTGGACTATGGTTTTACAGCAGAATTGGAAGAGGAGCTGGATCAGGTGTCGGGTGGTCAGCGAGATTGGAAGAAGGTGCTGACTGAGTTCTACGAGGATTTCAGCAGTAAGGTGGAAAAAGCCAGTGGTGAAGAAGGCGGCATGCGTGCCAATGACCCGACAATGACGGATATTGCCTGTCCTCAATGTGGCCGCAAAATGCAGATCCGTACTGCCAGCACCGGGGTCTTTCTGGGGTGCTCCGGATACAATCTGCCACCCAAAGAACGTTGTAAATCGACCATCAATCTGATTCCCGGTGACGAGGTGGTAAGCGTTAATGGTGATGAAGAGGAAGAGTCACGCATCCTGCTGACCAAGCACCGCTGTTCCCGCTGCCAGACAGCGATGGACAGCTATCTGATCGATAGTGAGCGTAAGTTGCATGTTTGCGGCAATAACCCGGACTGCGATGGGGCTGAAGTCGAACGCGGCCACTTCAAGATCAAGGGTTATGATGGTCCTGTGTTGGCGTGTGATAAATGTGGCGCCGAGATGCAGTTGAAGACTGGACGTTTTGGCAAATATTTTGGCTGTACGAGTGAGGACTGTAAAAATACCCGTAAGTTGCTTCGAAACGGTGAAGCGGCGCCGCCCAAGATGGATCCGGTGGCGATGCCCGAGCTGCAATGTCAGAAGGTCGATGACACCTATGTGCTTCGAGATGGAGCGGCCGGTATTTTCCTTGCCGCCAGCCAGTTCCCAAAAAATCGCGAAACCCGCGCGCCCTACCTGGATGAGTTGCTTCCGCACCAAAATGAGATTGATCCCAAATATGGTTTTCTCATGCGAGCACCGGTCATGGACCCCAGTGGCAATCGAAGTCTGGTCAAGTTTGGCCGCAAGACCAAAGAGCACTATGTGATGACCGAGGTTGATGACAAGCCCACAGGTTGGCGAGCTGACTTTATCGATGGCAAGTGGGTTGAAGAAGCCGCCCCGTTGCGCAAACCGAAAGCCAAAGCCAAAGCTAAACCGAAAGCCAAAGCCAAAGCCAAACCAAAAGCCAAAGCCAAGGTAGCGGCGCGCAAAACGCCGGTAAAAACGCCGTCAGCAGAGGCAGTGGCCATCGCAGAATAGGCGCGGGCCGAGAGGCCCGCATTTGGCTATCCCCAGCGGCTGTTATGCTCGCCTTTCACCAAAACACTAGTAGCGGGCTGATTTTCGGCCTATGACGCCGTCCTCAGTCAGGGTCAGGTGCGTCAGCGTCTGTTCGTCATGGTTCATGCGCCAGGACAGCATTTTTTGCGCATAGGTCAAGACTTTCGGCAAATAGGTCGGATCATTGGCCAGATTCTGCAGTTCGCCGGGATCCCGCTTTAAGTCAAAGAACAGGGGTGGCAAGTTAGTGAAGTGCACGTATTTGTACTCATTGTCTCGAATGACATTCAGCGTGCACTGATGATGCGTGAGACCTAGCTCGGCTTCCATAGCGCTGCCGTTCAGTATGTCTCTGAAGTCAAATTCCCAGTGCGCCTCAGTTCGCCAGTTGTCCGGAAATTGGCCGCTGCGCAAGCCAGTCAATAATGACCGGCCATCGCATTGGTGGGGAATCTCGACGCCAACCCAGTCCAGCAACGTCGGCATGATATCTATATTCTCAGTAAAGCCCTCCATGATGTGGCCGCGGCTTTGGTCGGCCGCCTGGCTCGGGTCATGAATAATCAGAGGAATATGATAGGACTGATCAAAGTATCCCAGCTTGCCCAATAACCAGTGATCGCCCATCTGTTCACCATGATCAGAGGTAAAGACAATCAGTGTGTTTTCCCACAGGCCATGCGTCTGCAGGTGCTCGAACAGTCTGCCCAGGTTTGCATCAACCTCAGACATCAAACCGAAATAAGCTGACTTCAGCCGAGTCTGTTTTCTCTTATCGAGCGGCGCACCATAGTGTGGCCGTTCTAGAAAATGGCGCAGAAAGGGATGTTGCTCCGCCTCGGTTTCTCGAGAGCTAGCACGGTTGAAGTCACCTAGAGTTTCCGGGGGGTACAGGCTGTTGTAAGGCGCTGGTGCAACCCAGGGCGGGTGCGGGCGTAATAACGACAAATGGATGCAAAAGGGCTGGGTTTTCGCTTCGGTGTGGGTCGTCAGGTAATCAATGACCTGGTCTACCATGAACCAGGTGTCATGATGCTCAGCTCGGATTGCCAGGGGCAAGGGCTCAGCGCCGCCAGCCTCGTATTCCACGCCGTCGGTGCGGGTGGTGTATAAATTAAAGTTTGGCGAGGGTATCGCGTAACCCTTGGCTTCAAGCCAGTCGGCCCAGGCGTGCGGGTAGGTACCCATCATCACGGCAGGTTTGATGCCGGGCAAGGGACCTTCGTAGCTGCGCAAAATAGGATCATCGGCATCAAATTGACGAGGATCATTGGCCGTATCCGTATAGCCAAAAAGTACAGGATCATATCCATGCTGGCGCAACTCCAGGGCCCAATTAGTGTGCCGAGCATCCAGAGGCGTGCCGTTGGTACCGGCCCGGTGATTCTGCAGGTACATGCCGGTATGCAGGCTGGCGCGTGAAGGCGCACAAGGCACTGCATTCGCATAGTGCTGACGAAACAAGACCCCCTGAGCGGCGAGACGGTCGAGATTCGGTGTCTGAACCTTGTGCCCCAGGGATGACAGGCATTCGCCGCGCCATTGGTCTGCAGTGATAAACAAAATGTTTTTCTTCATAAAGCCACTCTTCTCAAAGCCAATCTTCCTAGTGCCATTCGTGATAGAAACCTGCTTTTTTGGCGCCGCGCTAGACTTGGGCCGGTCATCCGCTGTCTCTCAGGGCGGGATGCTGGGGCTGAACAATCACCAGGCGACCCTGCACTGCTGAATCCTATTCTGTTAAACGTTCTGTTAAACGATCTGTTAAACGAGCTGCTAAAAAAGGCCTCATCATAGCCTAATGATATCCTAATCAGCGGTAATTGCATGTGTGGGTGAGGGGTGACAAGGCTGGTTTGTAATTGGTTTATGTGGGATATTCTCGCGGCAGTTTTGCCCTTTAAGATGAGTGAACCATTTATGGTAACAGTAAGAACAGTTGACGCGGTCATTGTCGGTGCAGGTTTCGCTGGTATGTATATGCTTCATCGACTTCGCGGTGCCGGTATGGACGTGCAGGTGATTGAGGCGGGTGCAGGTGTCGGCGGCACCTGGTATTGGAACCGCTATCCCGGTGCCCGCTGTGACATCGAGAGCATGGAGTACTCTTATCAGTTTTCCGATGACTTGCAGCAGGCATGGGAGTGGCAGGAACGTTATGCGCCGCAACCTGAAATACTCGCCTATGCCAACCATGTGGCGGATCGATTTGACCTGCGAAAGGACATTCGGTTTCAAACGCGTGTCACTGCTGCGGTGTTTGACGAAACCAGCAACCGTTGGCACGTCACCACCGATGCTGGCGAGGAATTGTCTTCGACGTTTTGCGTGATGGCGACGGGCTGTCTGTCCTCGACCAACTTGCCTAAGTTTGAGGGTCTGGACTCCTATCAGGGTGACTGGTTTCATACCGGCTTGTGGCCCCATCAAGGCGTCGACTTTACCGGTAAGCGGATTGCGATTATCGGTACCGGTTCCTCAGCGGTTCAATCGATACCCCAATTGGCGAAACAGGCGGCGCACCTGACAGTGTTCCAGCGAACCCCGAACTTCTCGATTCCAGCCCATAATCGCAAGCTTGAGCCGGAATATGTTGCGGAGGTTAAGGCGCATTATGGTGAGTTGCGGGCCGCCAACAATCTTGAGGCTGGTGGCTTTGGCTCGCGCACCGAGCGCAACGAGGGCTCAGTGTTTGACGCCAGCGAAGCCGAGCGCGCAGCGCAATTTGAGCGCAAGTGGCAGATTGGTGGCTTTGGGTTTCTCGCGGCCTTTGGTGACCTGTTACTGACGCCGGCAGGCAATGCCTACGCTGCCGATTTCGTCCGCAGCAAGATTCGAGCGACGGTCAAGGATCCGGTCGTGGCTGATCTTTTATGTCCGCAGCAGGTGATAGGATGCAAGCGACTGTGCGTTGATATCGATTACTTCGAGACCTATAACCGCGATAATGTCTCCTTGGTTAGCGTCAAGGACCATCCTATTGAGCGAATCACGCCTCAAGGTCTGGTGACCAACGGTCAGGAATACGAATTTGATTGTCTGATTTTCGCCACCGGCTTTGATGCCATGACGGGTTCTCTGACTCGAATAGACATTCGTGGTCGCAACGGGCTGGCGCTCAAGGATAAATGGGCGGCAGGACCCAGAACCTATCTGGGACTGGGCTCGGCCGGCTTTCCTAACCTGTTTACTATCTCAGGTCCCCAGAGCCCTTCAGTATTGAGCAATATGATTTGTTCCATTGAGCAGCATGTTAATTGGGTGACCGACTGCATATTGAACATGCGCGAGCGTGGTCTGGTAACGATTGAAGCCGATGTTAACGCCGAGAATGCCTGGGTCGAGCATGTCAACGAGATCGCGGACACAACCCTCTATCCATCCTGTAACTCATGGTATCTTGGCGCTAACGTGCCGGGTAAGCCGCGAGTGTTTATGCCCTATGTAGGTGGTTTGCCGGTGTATGCTGAAAAGTGTGAAACAGTCGCCAAACAGAACTACGAGGGTTTTTTGCTGGCATAATATGGAATAGCAGTATCAATAGCGTTGGCTTTGAATGTCGGTGAACATCGTAAAGGCGACGGTAATATAATGGTCATCCATGGTCATCCATGGTCATCGATTTTCATCGAAGGTCATCAGTTGTAAGGGCACTAAAATCGCCAGTTTTCGTTTAAAGATAGCGAATGAATGTGACTTAATTACAATTGGCCGTTTCTCTGGAGAGCAATCATGGTGCAGCTGAACCCAATCGTAGCGGCAGTCACTGAGCGTATTGTTGATCGTAGTCGTGGTCTGCGGTCAGTTTATCTGGAACAGGTGCGACAGGATCACCAGGATCGACCGACCCGTGGCAAGCTGAGTTGTGGCAATCTGGCGCACGGGTTTGCCGCATGTGGAGTTGACGACAAGGACAGTCTGAAGCTGATGCAGTCAGCCAATATTGCGATTGTGACTGCCTATAACGACATGCTGTCTGCTCACCAGCCCTATGCGGGTTACCCGGATAAGATAAAGGCGGCGCTGCGAGAAATGGGCTGCACTGGCCAGGTTGCCGGTGGAGTACCCGCCATGTGTGACGGTGTGACTCAAGGTCAGGCAGGCATGGAGCTAAGCTTGTTGAGTCGCGATTTGATTGCTCAGTCTACGGCTATCGCTTTGTCTCATCAGATGTTTGATGGCGTGCTGGCGCTGGGTATCTGCGACAAAATTGTTCCAGGCCTGTTGATGGGGGTACTCAGCTTTGGCTATCTGCCGGCGCTTTTTGTGCCCTCAGGACCTATGCCGTCTGGCTTGCCCAATAAAGAGAAGCAGCGGATTCGCCAGCTTTATGCCGAAGGTCAGGTGAGTCGTGAAGCGCTGCTGCAGGCTGAGTCCGATTCCTATCATAGCCCCGGCACCTGTACCTTTTATGGTACAGCGAACAGTAACCAGGTCATTCTTGAGGCCATGGGGCTGCAGTTACCCGGGAGTTCCTTTGTCAATCCCGGTACGCTTCTGCGCGAACGCCTGACCCGCGAGACCTGCCACCAGATAGCGCGTATCACCGCGCTTGGTTCGGACTATCGTCCCGTAGGCGAAATTGTTGACGAGCGGGCGCTAGTTAATGCCATCGTTGCCCTGCTCGCGACGGGTGGCTCAACCAATCATACGATGCACCTGGTCGCTATTGCTCGAGCGGCGGGTATGCTGCTGAACTGGACGGATATCGCCGATCTCTCGGCTGTAGTGCCATTGTTAGCCAAGGTGTACCCCAATGGACAGGCTGATGTGAATCACTTTCATGCAGCAGGCGGCACGGCGGTGCTGTTTCGGCTGTTGTTGGCCGGTGGCCTGATGCATGCAGATGCCAGCACCACTTGGGGCGACAGTTTTTCGGCTTTCACGCAAGAAGCGACGTTGGATATGGCGGGCGACGGTGTTCAGTGGCGAGAGTCACCCCAGCAGTCGCTGGATCAGACGGTGCTGGCCAGCCTGGATTCGCCCTTTGCCAACGAGGGTGGTCTGCGCCTGCTCCAGGGTAACTTGGGTCGCAGCGTTATTAAGGTGTCGGCCGTTGCGAGAGACCACTGGGTGGTTGAGGCGCCGGCCTTGGTCATAGACGATCAGGAGCAAGTGACCGAACTGTTTGCGTCCGGCAAGCTGAATCGAGACTGTGTTTTGGTTGCCCGCTACCAGGGTCCGCAGGCATTGGGTATGCCGGAGTTGCACAAGCTGACACCCATGCTGAGCAGTCTGCAGGATAAGGGTTTTCGCGTTGCGCTGGTGACTGACGGCCGTATGTCAGGGGCATCCGGTAAGGTGCCGGCCGCAATCCATCTGGTGCCAGAGGCAATCGCCGGCGGCTTGTTGGCAAAACTCCGAGATGGTGATCTGCTGCGGGTTGATGCAGTAGCCGGTGAGTTGCAGTTTATAGGGGATCTACAAGCACTCAATGATCGTCCCATCGCGCCGCGATCTAAGACCGGGCAGCGAGGCTGTGGTCGCGAACTATTTCGGGTAAACCGCCTGGCGATGGGTACTGCTGAACAGGGTGCGTCATTTCTTTATGGAGAGGCGTGACGCAGACAGGCACCTGTCTCGTGAAAGGCGGCACTAAACACGATACAAAACACGATACAAAACATCAGTCTAAATAGACGATTGAATTGGAGAAGCCCGTGCGCAATTTATTGGCTGGTACAGCCGTCATTCCGGTTATCACGCTGGCGCGCGTTGAAGATGCCGTGCCCCTGGCACAAGCGTTGGTAGCGGGAGGACTCAAGGTGCTGGAAATCACCCTGCGCACCAAGGCGGCGGTCGAGGGCATTCGCCGCATTCTGGAACAAGTGGAAGGCGCTATAGTCGGGACTGGGACTGTCTGCACGCCCGAGCAGGTACAGCTGTCTTGTGATCTGGGCTGCCAATTCATGGTTTCGCCAGGCACTACAGAGCGGCTTCTGAGTGCGGCAGCACAGGCGCCCATTCCGCTGATGCCTGGCATCGCCAGCGTCAGCGAGATGATGCGTTGCATGGAGTTGGGTTATCAGGATTTCAAGTTTTTTCCAGCTGAAGCATCTGGTGGCGCGGCCAAGATCAAGGCCATTAGCGGTCCCTTTGCCGATGCACGGTTTTGCCCAACGGGCGGAGTGAGTCTCATCAATGTGATGGATTACCTGCAGCTGCCGAATGTGTTGTGCGTGGGTGGTTCCTGGGTGACGCCCAACAACTTGGTGGCAGAGCAGCGATGGGCAGAGATAGAGCAACTGTCCCGCGAAACGGTAGGGATGTGTACAAGGCCATAAAGGCTTTTCGTCCAGCCGCTGTTACTAGCCCACCACAGACTCATAATGCCTGGCTAATAGTGCCTGGCTAATAGTGCCTGGCTAATCGAACCCTGGTTGGCAGGCGGACGCGCGCGAACCAGGCTGGCAGTGATGCTGGCCTATTGCTCAGCCAGAATCTCATGCATTCGCTGCCTCGGTGGCCCGTTGACCTTGCGAGCACTGGCGTTACGCCTGCGACCACCCAGCATATAGGCGAATGTCGTCAATAGTATTCGCTTGTCTTTAAGGAATTCACCGGGCTTTTCCAGCAGGTTGAAGGTTCGCATGATGCCGCGCAGTACATGGATATTCCGTGTTGAAGCCATCGACAGCGCATCACCAAAGGCGGCGCGAAACCAGGCCTTGATGGATCCCGTGCTGTCGATGACCTTGCCCTCAATTTCTGCCCTGGCCTGACGTATGCCTTTTTTGTCTTCTGCCAGACTGGCTTTGAAGATGGGTCGAAGTTCAGCTTCAGTTTGCTCGTGAAACTGCAGCGCCCGTTCTACCGGATCGGAGAGGTCTCGCAAGGTAGCTGCGAGCAGGTGCGCATGAATAATGCCGGTACTACAGCCGCGCCCATACAAGGGGTTAGTTCGTACCGCCGCATCACCGACAGCAAAAAAATTCAGCGCTGCTGGTTTGCCGTTATCGACAAAGTGATGCCAGACCGCATGAATATCTGCAAAGCCAAAGGACTCAGTGGTGGCTTCTGCCTTGTCAGCCGCGACCCAGGGCAACAGGCCCGGAATGTTGCGACAGATGAGATCGAACTGGTCGCTGGACTTGATGGCTTCGTGCAATGCCCGCTCTTCTTTGTGCAGGCAGGCGATAACGGCAAAGTGACCTCCTTCACCAGGAAACACGCCGTACTTGATATAGCCCAAGTCGCCGGAGGAGCGGTCCTTGGCGCTACCGCGTTCAGGCTCTGGCACACCAGGCAACAATTTGTAGTGGCGGGTAAAATAGACAATCTCAGCATCATCATCTTCGGTTGGAATACTGGCGCCGACTTCTCGCAGCCAAGTCTTGAGTTTGCTGTTGCGTCCGCCGGCGTCAATCAGCACACTGCTGAGCAGCTGACGTTCTGGTTCGCCGCGGGTCTTGACGTTGATGCCATCAACCAGGATCTGCTCGCCATCCCTGTGGCTCAACAGGGCAGTCACCTGCGTGTCACTTTCGATGCGAATCAGCGGCTGCTTTTCGGCGTATCGACGAAACACGGTTTCCATAGTGGCGCGGCGACACATCAGCAGCCACATCTTTTCATCACCGGGTTGCGGTGAATATTTTGCCTTTAGATTCGGTGGCAGCATGTCTTCAAAGGTGACTTTACGGGCGCCGGCAGCGAAGAAGTCGTCCATCAGGCCAGGAAAGCTATCCTGCAGCAGATTACTCATCACCGCCAGAAAGGCGTGTGGGTGCCGAAACTGGGCAGCGCCTCGTCGGTTCCATTCAAAGAAAGCCTGGTCCGGATCGCCGGTGGGGGGTGGCGAGTCCCGTTCAATGACTTTGACCTCAAGGCCAGTCTTGGCCAAAGCCAGGGCTGTGCAAAGGCCAGAGATGCCAGCGCCGACAATGACGACAGGCTGTGTCGACTGATTCATCAGTATAATCCTTCTAGAAATTGCAGAATGCCACGGTTAACCTCATTCGGTGCTTCCTGCTGAGTCCAGTGACCGGCACTCGGAATCAGTTCGTTAAGCCTCAGGTTCGGTACCCGTTGCGGCATCGCCTTGAGCGCGTCGGCTGCCATCATGATAACGCCATCTCTCTCACCGGCCATAAACAGGGCCGGCTGCTCGATAGTCGTCGGCGCGCCTTTCGTGAGTTCCCAGGTGATGTCCTGCGCTCGATAGTAATTTAAGGGACCACGAAACCGACTGTGCTCAAAGGCTTGAGTGTAAAAGTCCAGATCGGTTTCGCTGCACCAGTCGCCCAGCTTGCCAGGGTCGCTAATCCCAGCAAACAAATTATCGTTGGGGCCTTTAGGGGTGTAGGTTGTCAAGTCAAAGTCGCCAGAGGCCATATGATAAAACTTGCGCAGTGAGGCGCGAATATCCGTCTCCAGCTCTGCTTCCGCCACGCCCGGCGTCTGAAAGTACAACTGATAGAAGAATTGGTCTTTAAACAGCTGACGCATCCGTTGGATAGGTGGCTCATCACCTCGAGGGGCGAAGGGTACTGACAGGGCGCCAACCGCCGTCACCTTGCTTGGGTGGTGCAGGGCGCAACTCCAGGCCGTGGGTGCACCCCAGTCATGGCCCAGAACGATGGCGGTTTCATAGCCCAGCGCTGGTATCAGGCCGATAATGTCGTTGACGACCGCTACCTGGTTGTAAGCGCTGATGTCGTTCGGCTTATCGCTCTTACCGTAGCCGCGCATGTCCGGAGCCACCGCCTTGTAGCCAGCGCGAGCCAGGGGCTCGAACTGATGGCGCCAGGAGTACCAGGATTCGGGAAAACCATGAAGCATCAGTACCAGCGGACCTTCGCCGGCCTCGGCAATGTTGAGGTTGATGCCATTGGTCTTAATACGACGCTCGGTAATCACTGTTGTGGTGCTCCTATCACGCGACCTCGGTGTTCGCCTGTGTAGCCAGTGTGATGGTCAAAGGCGACAGCGCCACCGATAATTACAGTTTCGACGCCAATAGCATCTCGAACATACCGGTAACCATCACCTGGCACGTCCTGCACATAGTACTCAGGACCTCGATCGATCGTGTTGGCATCAAAAATAGTCACATCAGCGATATAGCCCGGCTTCAACAGGCCACGCTCAGGAATCGACCAAATGTCGGCAGTGTCCGAGGTGATTTTCTTAATGGCTTCTTCCATAGTCAGCAGCTGCTTGTCACGCACAAAGTGACCCAGCAGATAACCCGTATCACCGTAGGTAGAAAACGACAGGATATGAGCGCCACCATCACTGGCGCCAATCATGACATTCGGATGGCGAAGCATGCTGCCAACCTTGGCGTCGTCGTTGTGACCACGGTCGGCTGCCAGGAAATGGGCATCCAATGACTCTTCCAGCGACAGGTCGATCATGACATTCAACGCATCGGTACCACGCAGCTCGGCAATCTCTGCCAGCGTCTTGCCGACGTACTGCTGGTTGGCCTCGGTGTGTACCTGACGCAGGATGAGCGTTGACCACATGGCATTCATCACACTCGCTTCCTGGACCAGTCGCTGCCGTTGCGCCTCATCTTGAAAGGCTGCCATGATGGTGGCGACGGTACCAAACCGCATGATGCGGTACCAACCTCGCAGGCGAATGAACAACAAACTGGGTACGGCAAAGCTGAAGCTGATGTCGATCGGTCGAGTCTGCACCTGCGGCCAGACTCGCGCGCCAGTGGCATTCTGCTCAACGATTCGAGCCATGACCCGGTCGACGCCAGTGAACTCATCGCGGTTGATAAACAAAGGCGACAGGGTCGTGGTGATCTTGTGCTTCAGGCTGAGCGCTGCCAGTTGATCGATACGGCCGATGGTTAGATCGATATCGTAGAATTCGTGCACCACCTGCAGAATGCGGTTGTACTCGGCCAATACCGCACACAGGGCATCAAGCTCGGCATGATCCGCATAGCGGCTAGGTACGGGCTGGAGTTTTTCATCCATATCCACAAAGCTGGTGGACAGGCCAATGGCACCGGCATCCAGACACTGGCGCAACAGAGACTGCATCTCGGCAGTTTCCGCGGTTGTGGCGGTGCGCTCGGTCGCGGCCTTGCCCATGACCCACAGGCGCAGCACGCTGTGACCCACCAGCGGCGCGACATTGATGGTCAGGTCTTGCTGAATGCGGCCAACGAATTCCTCGAAAGTCTCCCAGTTCCAGGTTACGCCTTGTTCAAAGGCGATCAGTGGCATTTCTTCAATTTGATTGAACATGCCTACCAGTTTCATGCGGTCGGCAGCTTTCAGGGGCGCCAATGACAAAGAGCAATTGCCGGGAACGATAGTCGTAACGCCATGCTCAATAGCAGGCTTGGCCGCGCCATCCCACAACAGTTGAGCATCAAAGTGAGTATGTGGGTCGATAAAGCCGGGAGATACCGTCTTGCCCGTGGCATCAATCTCGGTGGCTGCCTCGCCTTCGACATGGCCTATTTGCTTGATGCGACCAGCGCTGATACCGACGTCGCCGAGGTAGGCAGGGCGGCCGCTACCATCAACGATGGTGCCATTTCTGATAATGATATCCATCTTACTACTCCTGTTGAGTGTTCAATAATGAGGGTTCGCAACTGTCATTGAATATGCACTTTAGTCGTCTATAAACCTGTCTAAAAATCTCGTCTAAAAATCTCGTCTAAAAAGCCGGTTTAATAGCGGCCGAAAGAAATCTGTAAGGCATCCCGTACCTTGCTCCAGGTGTGTCCGATAAGGTCGTCTGCGACCTCAGCAGCACAAGCGATTAACAAGGCCTGGGTTGCGAAATGGTCGAGAGGTACCTGGGACATGCCGCCATTCTCATGGCGAATATCAATGATCATTTCCACGTCACCCTCATGGGCCGGCGCCAGCCGCACGCCGACAATCTTTGCTTCGTTCATTGCCGCCTCATCGAGAAGGCTGCGGCGGCTCGATAAATATCAGGTCGCTGGGCAGAATCGGATTTCCGGCTCGAGGCGAGTCGGGTGCCGCCGGCGCACGGCTGAAAACGTGCAGGTTCCAGCTTTGCAAACTGGCGACCCCGTCAGCGAGTGAGACTGCAGGCAACTCTCGAACGGCAATGGATTCCCAGGTATCTGCTGCGCCTGGATGAATGGATCTTCTGACTTTAATCATGCTTTTGCCTCTTTAATGGGATTGAAGTTGCGCATGGCGGCCAGTCCTCTGGCCTCAGGTAGGCTGTCCTGAATCACCCAGACTTGCGCCAGTAATGGCGCACGATGGTCCTCTGTTGCCACGGCAGCCAGGTCCAAGCCCAGACCAAACTTGGCGCGAGCGACCATCTCGGGCAGGTCAATGGCACCCTTTGCCCAGGCTTGTACCCAGCCATAGAGTTGATGGCTCAGGCTCAGGGCCAGAGAATCCGGATTAACTTGATGACTGATTTCACCGCGCTGGATAGCAGCGCTCACCAGGTCTTTGAACAAGCCTTGGCGGGGCAGACTGAAGGCAGAGGTCAGGGTTTGGTCTGTGGTCGCATCAATTGCCTGAACGCCGGTACGATAATAGCCTGCGTCCTTCTCAAACAGTTCTTTGGTGACATCGACGAGCCGAAAGAAGACGCTGAAGCCCTGCATCGGTTCCGCCATCAGAGCGTCCATAAAATTGGCGAAGTCGGTATCCATGACGGCGGCAATCAGCGCCTGTTTTGAGCCGAATAATGCATAGGGCGTGGCACTGCTGACCCCTGCTACTTCAGCCAGGGTTCGCATGGAGAAATCCGAGACTTCTCGAACCTGCATTAAATGGCGAGCCGTATCGACAATAAGCTGCCGTTTTTCGTCTCGGTTGCTTTCTCTCTTGCTCATAGTTCGCTCGAATGCCTTTGAATCCAGAGGCTATAGAAAAGCAAGACGAGTTTCAATATTGCTAAGACGTGTTTTAGTAAAAGCGAGTTGCTGCGGTGGGCTAAATTAATGCCAGCGGCAAGCACCTTGGCGTGGCAAGGTGCTTTTTGAGCAGTTTAGTTTGGGCCGGCATCCTTGGCGCGTTGGATGGCTTCTTGAATCAGTTGCTTGGCGCGGTTAACGTCGCCCCAGCCTTCGACCTTGACCCACTTATCCGACTCCAGGTCTTTGTAGTGTTCGAAAAAGTGTTCAATTTGCTGCAGGGTGATCTCCGGCAGGTCGTCATAATTGCGAATTTTCTCATAGCGTCGAGTCAAGCGTGAGCTGGGAACCGCCAGAATCTTTTCGTCACCGCCGGCTTCATCAGACATCATCAAGACGCCAATGGGGCGGCAGTTCATAATGGCGCCGGGCGTGATAGCACGGGTACTGGCAATGATAACGTCAGTAGGGTCGCCATCATCTGAGAGAGTGTGAGGTACAAATCCGTAATTTCCCGGATAGCGCATAGAGGTATAGAGAAAGCGATCTACCACCATGGCGCCGGAGGCCTTGTCCATCTCGTACTTGATAGGTTCACCACCAACGGGCACCTCAATGATGACGTTGATGTCGTTGGGGGGGTTATCGCCGACGGCGACGGCTTCGAGGCGCATGAAGGTTCCTTAAGGCTGACTATTGAATGGTGCGGTTGAGCCGAGCAAGCGAGCGCGACTTTGCTGGGCGCATTATTCGGATTGTGCTTGGTAAATCAAGTCGAACGAATGAAGGCGAGGATGTCATTGATGCAGGTATCAGTCTGGGGGCCCTCGGCATGAGCGAAACCGTGTTCGACGCCGGCATATTCGCGATAGCGGGCGATACCGCCGGCGGCCTCGTAGCCGCCAAGCAGGGTTTGGCTCATGAAGATAGGCACATTCTGATCCAACGCTGGCTGGACAATGAGCAGCGGCGGCAGTTCACTGAAGGATTCTGTCGCCAGTAGCTGCTGGATACTTGCTGCCTGCATGGTTCGAGTGTCGCCGAAGTAGGCTCTGTGACCTTCTGCCAAGCGGTTCGGCGCAAAATTGATCCAGCTTTCTGGATCCTCGTGAAGACGGGCCAGGACATACTGGTAGCGGGCAATCGGGTTTGACACAGGCCACAGGCCAATGACTCGGTCGACTCGCGCGCTGATAGTTGGCGCCAGCTGGAAATCAGAACCCGTGTTGATAGGCGTTTGGTGATGGTCCTGGATATCCGGATTGAGGGCGACCAGCAGTGCCAAGTGTCCACCACTGGAGCTGCCGATGAGGCTGACGGAACTGGGTTTCAGCTGCAGTGCATCGGTAGATCGAATGAAACGCACCGCGGCGGCGATATCGCTGCTGGCCGCCGGATGTTTGAAGTCAGGGCCTTGGCGAAAGTCGATCGCGAACACGCACAGACCGCGACTGGCTAACGCTCGGCAATAGTGGCGGCCGGCTTTGCGATGCAGAGACGACCAGGCACCACCGTGAATATCAATCAAAACGGGCAGGTCGGTACCAGCCGGAACAGAGGGTCTATAGAGCACGCCTTTGAGCGTAATCCCCTCGACCTGAGCGAAATCGATATCCTGTTCGGTAAATATCACGATGAACCTCGCTGCTGTCGTTGAATTTGGGTGGCCCCGTGGGTCAGGTGTGTGCTGATCGAAGGATTATCACCTAATTCGCCCCATTCCCCCAGCAGTTGTTATACTGCGGGCGGCTGGTTGAGGGCAGTGCTTAACTCAAGGCAGCACTTATTAGATTAAAGGCACGAGATGCGATGTTACTGCCTTTAATGCTTGATCAGATGATTAACAAGCGCCCTGCAGCTCTGCGCGTTGTCGAGCATTTGCAACCAGCAGTGACGGACCAATGCTCAAAATTTCTCCACAATGGCCATTTAACCCGCAGAACAGCCCAGTCTTTTATGGTTGGGTGATCTGGGCCTTCAGTACGATTGGATTTCTCTGCAGTATTCCTGGTCAGACAATGGGTATGGCGGTCTTTACTGACGCTTTTATCGAGGGGCTGGGATTGAGCCGAACTCAACTATCCATGGCCTATCTTGTGGGCACCATTGGCTCATCAATCTTTCTGACCGCTGCCGGACGCTGGTATGACAGGCTCGGCGGTCGCATCATGATGACTTTTGCCAGTCTCGCTCTGGGGATCATGGTTGGGTTCATCAGTATCACCGATCTCGTCGCAAAGACGCTGGGTGGTGGCATTCTAATCACCTTTTGTCTGATCACTTTTGGCTATTTCGGTGTGCGCTTCTTTGGTCAGGGCGTGTTGACCAGCAGTGCGAGCAATGTCCTGCTGGTCTGGTTTGTTAAACGTCGAGGCCTCGTCGGTGGCATCAGAGGCGTCTTTATTTCTATTGGTTTCTCTCTCGCTCCGCTATTGCTGGGTTGGATGATTCTTACCTATGGCTGGCGCGAGGCACTTTGGATCATGGCTGTCGGTGTTGGCGGCATTTTTGCCGGGCTCGCTCTGGTATTTGTTCGAGATAATCCCGCCAGTTGTGGATTGCGAGCAGATGGTGGCAGCCAGCATGATTCGACTGGCAGTGAGGTGCTCGAGGGTTCGAGTCGAACGCTGGATGAGGCGCGCCGTACCGGCGTCTTCTGGATCTACAGTCTGAGCCTCGGCATGCACGCCCTGTTTGGTACGGCCCTGACGTTTCATATCGTTTCCATCTTTGCTGAAGCGGGGCGCGACCGCAGCGAAGCCTTCGGCTATTTTCTGCCTGCTGCGGTCTGCTCAACGGTGGTCAATTTGCTGGCCAGCGCCATTGTCGATCGACACCGGCTAAAGCCTTTTCTGTTGCTGATGCTGCTCTGTTTTATTTTCGGCGCCACTGGATTGCTTTATCTTGAGCAGCGCTGGGGATTCTGGTTGCTGGCGCTTGGCTTCGGCGCTGGTGGGGGCCTTTGGGGCGTTGCCTCAAACCTGGCTTTTATTCGTTTTTTTGGTCCGCTGCATCTTGGTGAGATCAGTGGCTTGAATACGGCCTTGACGGTGTTTGCCAGTGCCGTTGGGCCGGCGGCATTCAGTCTTGGTCTGGATTACTATGGCAGCTATAACGTCGCGGTTAAAATCTGTCTTGGTTTACTCGTGCTATTGTTGATGGCGGCCTTTTGGGTCCGCCAGGAGGAAGTGATTCATGCCCGCCACGGATGATGTGCATATTCAACGTATTCGGCCGCTGATATCGCCGGCTGTGTTATATGAGGAGTTACCTGCGTCCAAAGCTGCTCAGAGTCTGGTTGAGGACTCAAGGCGCGGGCTCGAAGCGATTCTTGATGGCCAGGACCCGCGCCTGATTGTGATTGTTGGACCCTGCTCTGTCCATGATCCTGCTGCTGCTGTTGAGTATGCCAAATTACTGCGGGCTGGTACTCGCCACCTGGAAGACAAGCTGTTGATTATCATGCGAGTCTATTTTGAGAAGCCACGAACCGTGGTGGGCTGGAAAGGCCTGATCAATGATCCGGACCTGGATGGTAGTTATCGGATTAATCATGGCTTACGCCTGGCGAGAAAGTTGTTGCTGGATGTGGCTGAGATCGGTCTGCCAAGTGGCACCGAGTTTTTGGATACGACCTTTGGTCAGTATTATGCTGACCTGATCAGTTGGGGTGCGATTGGCGCTCGAACGGCTGAAAGCCAAATTCACCGCGAGCTGGCTTCGGGTTTGTCGATGCCGGTTGGGATCAAGAACCGTACCGACGGCGATGTTGGAGTAGCAGTCGATGCGATTCGTGCTGCCCGTCATCGGCATCTTTTTCCGAGCTTGACCAAGGAAGGCGCGCCCGCAATTTATGAGACGGGTGGTAACCAGTATGGGCACTTGATCCTGCGCGGAGGTGATCGCTCAGGCACAAACTATGACGCCGAATCGGTTGGCGCCGCGCAAGCCTTATTGCGCCGGCATAATTTGGCCGAAAATATCATCATTGATTGTTCTCACGGCAACAGCCAGAAAGACCCCGAGAACCAACGTGAGGTGGTCAGGGTCGTTTGTGCGCAGTTGCGCAGTGAGGATTGCCCGATTCGAGGCATTATGCTGGAGAGTCACCTGAAGGCAGGTCGGCAGGACTATTCGCTCACGGCCGAATACGGACTGAGTATTACCGATGGGTGTTTGGCGCTGCAGGACACGCTGCCGCTGCTGGAACAGTTGGCAACAAACCGCTGACTGTCGCTCGTGATTCTAAGACTTCTAAGACTTTTAAGACGATATCAGTCAAGTGTCAGTCAAGTGTCAGTCAGGTGTCAGCCTGCCAGCCCGCATTCTGTCAAGCAGCTCCTTCAGGCAGTTCTTTAAGGCGTTGGCGGAGGTTTGTTTGTGTGCTCAACGCTAGGGTCAAGGGGTTCGTTGGGGCTATAGTGGACTGAGCAATCAGCAGTCCAGGACTTATCGGTCTGCATATTCCACCCATCATGAGAGTGAGTGCCATGTGGCTCCGTACCAGCTGCGATTTAACCTTTGATATCAGCACGCCAACGCCTTTTGTGTTGATGTTGCGACCTCGTAGCGGCGCACAGCAGTGGATTGCCCGTGAGGTTTACAGAATTTTGCCGATTACTGATGCCTTTGAATTTACCGATGATTACGGCAACTTGTGTCAGCGTCTGATCGCGCTGCCGGGTAAGTTTTCAGTGCATACCACGGCCGACGTGCGCACTGCTGACGGCGTCGATCGAGAGCCTGGTGCGCCGTTTGTCGCTGTCCAGAATCTGCCGAATTTCGCCCTTAGGTATCTGCTGCCAAGCCGCTTCTGTGAGTCTGATCGATTTGGTCAGATGGCAACAGATATCACCGCCGGTGAACTGCCGGGTTATGATCAGGTGTCGGCGATAGAAACCTGGCTGCGCTCGTCCATAGCCTATCTACCGGGCACCAGTGATTATCCGGTCTCGGCGGTTGAGGTCAACCAGCGCCAGTCGGGTGTCTGCCGAGATCTTTCGCACCTGGGTATCGCCCTGTGCCGCAGTCTGAGTATTCCGGCACGCATGGTCGTCGGCTACCTCCATGGTCTCGCGCCTATGGACATGCACGCCTGGTTTGAGGCTTTCGTCGGTGGTCGCTGGTTCACATTTGATGCGACCCAGACTGTGCTCAGCGGCGGCTATGTGGCCATAGGCTATGGCCGGGATGCTGCTGATGTGGCCGTCTATAACCAGTTTGGCCCGCCAGTTTTTCCGGTTACCCACTCGGTCAGGGTCGAGGCATTCGAACCAGATGACAGTGACGTGCCGCCGTCTATGGAATTGATTGACGCGCCTGTTGACGAATGATGTCAACGCCTGCAGGGTCAATGTTACTGTTGTGAACCTGCTGGTTATTGGCGTGCCCCAATTGCTGAAGTGACATGGCTGCCTGCAATGCGCTCCAGATGCCCTGATTGTCCTGCATCTGGTTGACCGACTGTTTGGCCAGCTTGAGTCCCATGCTCGGCCGCTGAGCAATGTGTTCGGCCAGTTTTCGCGTGTGATCGACCAGCTCTGCGCGCGGAACCACATGATTAACCATGCCCAGCGCTTTGGCGTCGGCCGCGCTGATCGCATCGCCGGTAAACAGCATTTCCTTGGCTTTGCGCACGCCTACTTCCCATGGGTGGGCAAAATACTCGACGCCGTTGACGCCAAAGGCGACCACCGGGTCAGAAAAGGTGGCATCGTCACTGGCGACGATCAGGTCGCAGACCCAGACCAACATCAGGCCGCCGGCAATCACCTTGCCTTGAACCTCGGCAATTACGGGCTTTGGCAGGTTGCGCCAGCGCCAGCACAAACCTAGATAGATTTCCTGCTCGACCGCCATATAGCCCTCAGAGCCTGGCAGATCAAATCCTCCCCATGTACCAACGGGTGTAAACTGATCCATAGTGCTGCGATCTCGCAAATCGTGGCCAGAGGAGAAGTGTGGTCCCTCGGCGGCCAGGACTATGACATTGACCTGGTTGTCCTGGCAGGCTTTGTCAAAGGCATCATTGAGGGCATACAGCATTGCTTTGTCTTGGGCATTGCGCGTATCGGCACGGTCCAACACAATGCGCGCGACGCCATTGACGGGTATTTCGTATCTGACGCTTGCCGATTTAGATGTAGATGCTGTGCTCATGTTCACTCCATTTTACTGATGGCATTCAGGATCCCATCAGGGCTGCCAGGGTTCGTAATAGTTTTCGGCGCCTTCGCGACGAATGTCCTGCACCCAGTCACCCTCGTAGGGCCAGTCGCCATCTGGGCCGGGACCCTGCCAAAATCGGGCCATGGGGCCGTCGCCGACCGGCTCAAGAGACCAGGCCTGACGGCGAAAGGTCCAGTTGTCCGGCACCAGTGCATGGGCGGCGCGGAAATGTTTAATCGCCAGGTCCCTTTTTCCTTGCGTGACAAAATGGGTTGCCAGCTCAAAATGAGCATGGCCCATGGCTTGGCTTTCATTCCTGGGGCGAGACCGACTGATCACTGCTTGCGGATCAAGCGCGAACTCACTGTCCTTGCCTTTTGCCACCCAGTCGCGCAGAGCTCTGTGATAGTCTTCGGCATTAGTGGTGATCTTCATAGCCTCCGCACGCATCTCTCGCAGACGAGTGGGTGTTCCCGGCGGCAGTTCCATGGGTGGAGGTGGGGCACTGCCGGGTATCGGCGGTGGTGGTGCGGCCTCGGCTGGCCTGACGATCATGCCATCTTCGTCAATCCAGATGCTGTTGGGTATGTTGATGACACCAAATAGATCCGCGAGCACATGATGTTGGTCGATCAGGGATGGATGAGAAGGTTTTGCCGCTTCAATGGCTGCTCGGCAGCCGGCAGCACCCAGCGTATCCATGCCAACAGTCACCAGTTCAAAACCCTGCGGAGCCAGTTCTTCGCGAAGGGCCTGCCACACGGACAGGTGAGCGAAGCAGCCTCAGTAGGGGGCCCAGGCGTAGATCAGGACCTTCTTGCCCCTGAGACTCGACAGTGAAAACAGGTTGCCTTCCAGGTCGGGCAGGGTCATGTCAGCTGCAAGGGCTGTGGTCAAAGTCCTGCCGCCAATAGATTCTGGCCCCAGCGCCCAGCACTGCTCGCTCGCTTCAGCGACAAGCGGTAAATTCATGTCCTGCGCCAGTTGCTGCACCTGCAGCGTATCGCCAGACTGGCCACGCAGAGGAATACAGACTTCGCCCTTACAGGCTCCTTCGGGTTTGATTTGCCAGCCAGTGGCTTGTTCAAATTCGAACACGGGTAGGTTCAGCGAGTGTAATAACATGAGGGTATCCGTATTTAAATAAATGAGTAATTAGATGAGTAAATCGATGCGTAATGCCAAGCGTAATTCGATGAGTAAGTGGAGAAAGCGTAACCCAAATTTGCCCCGCTTGCGAGCTTCTCCATCTCGACAGCTGACCCTGCAATGGGTAGCCTAAAACAGCTGTTGGCCGCTGAAATCCAGCCGCCGAACCGCTCGCGGTAGGGTCTCTTGAATGCGCTTGACCGCCAGGCTGCGGCCTCGGCGATTGTTGATGGGCGAACGGTAAAGGGCGAGTACCGCATTTTCAAACTTTGAGGTACTGAACAGTATTGCTGAGGCGAAATGGCCGCGGACCCAGGGGTCCCTGGCGACCAGGCGCGCGCTGGCAGTCGCGAGGTGGTTCTGGATCACTAACCCGTCGGGCAGCAGACGGGCGGCAAGTCGCTGCATCCAGCGCGTATCGATGGCGCGCGGACGAATCGGATCGCCCGTGCTATCAACGAACAGGTCATCGATAACGACATCAAAACGACGGCGACTCTGTTTGATCCAGGCATAAGCATCGGCGCCAATCAATTCAATCGTCGGGCCCTGGCACTCAAAAAAAGTTTCGGCGACACGCAGGTGCACCGGATTAAACTCAATGCCGATGATGCGCTGAACTTTGCAGATATCCACATACTGGTGAATGGCCGCGCCGCCACCAACTCCCAGCATCAAGACCCGTTCAATTGGATTTTCTCGGTAGAGCGCGGGCAGGGTCAGTAGATCCCAGACACCACCCGCCAGTAATCTGTGGGGATTGTATTGCGAGTGAAATGCGCCGTTGGTATACAGACGCCGAGTCGCGCCGGCATTTCTGACCTCATAGCGTGTCGAGAGACCCTCGAGGGTCTCTTTCATTGACCAAAGGATTGCCATAGACCGTCATCTGTACCTTAAAAGCCTCAAAGTATACGTCATCACAAGGTCTTGCGCTGGCGCCCCAGGGGTTGTTGAGCGGCTGGCGCCAGCGGTTGTTGATAGACTGCAGAGAATGCGGGCCTGGGCCTCACTGACGTTCAAACTTTGCTATTGGTGTGGATGTCAAAGGTGACCTGTTGGCGGGTAATAGCCGACTGAGCTGCAGCAGCGATCGTTGGTAGGTGTCCGCTGAAAAGCCATCTCGCAAGGTTCGATACAGCAAGGAAAGATCCAGCCACAGGCTTTGTTGATGGATATATTGCAACTGATAGCGGATTTTTTCAGGTAACAGGTAATGTGCATAGAGGGTTGACGCGGCGGGGTGACCTGTCAGGCAATCATCCTCGGCTATAAAGGCGAGTGCGTCGGCGCCGGTCAGGCCTGGCTTGACACTCAGCAACTGACTCAGCACTCGAGGTTGAACCAGCTGCCCATGACTGGGCTTCATGGGTCTGGGACCTACCAGGCTCATCTCGCCTCGCAGCACATTGACGAGTTGCGGTAACTCGTCAAGATGATAGCGGCGTAGCAGGTGGCCGACAGTGTGAATTCGAGGGTCATCGCCTGGTGCAACCGGTGGACCCTCTACGCCGGTCGCCAAAGTGCGGAATTTATAGATGAGAAAGAGTTGCTGACTAAGGCCAAGGCGGTATTCTCGAAAAATCACCGGGCCACCCTCGGTCGCCTTGATGATCACTGCGATCATCAGCATTAAGGGGGTCAACAGTAGCAGGCCGATACTCGATAAGCTCACATCAATGATTCTTTTGCTGAAGGCTTCGGCTCGATTCATGATGACTTTGATTCTGACAGCGTCATCGATTTTGACAGCGTCATCGATTTTGACGGCGTCATCGAAATTGGTCCATCAGATTCAGAGCGCTGCAGATGCCGACGGAATAAAGCACAAATGTCAGCAGAGCCAGGGGCTGCGCGGGCGTATGTCGATAAAAGGATTCAGGTTGTCGCCAGGTCCAGTAGCTTGCCAGGCTCGCAGTCGGCAATGCGACAAAGCCCCACCAGACCGCCTGGTTTATCTCAGTGAGATGGGGCAGAAAGTAAAGGAGGGAAAATCCGGTTACGTATATCAGTGGTAAAAGACGGCTGGCGCGCCTACGTCCGAGTATCACCACCAGATTGCGCTTGTTAGCTCCTAGGTCAGCATCGTGATCAGGGAATTCGTTGACCCACAGAAAAGCACTGATAAAGATTCCCAGGGGCAGGGAGAGGAGCAGAACATCCAGACTGAACTGATGGCGCTGGATCAGATAAGTGCTGAGGGCGATCACGGGTCCATAGATCAGCAGCACTGCCAGTTCCCCCCAGCCTCGGTACACCAGTTGCAGTGGCGGGCCGTGATAGGACCAGCCCAGAGCCAAGCCGACAATCCCGATCCAGAAGGCACTGGGCTCCTGCAAAACGACGATCAGTGCGCCGAGAGTCAGCCCCAGGCCGGCAAATAAAGCGGCGACCGCCCAGGTCTGATTGCGGCTCATGAGATTATCGACCAGGACGCGCTTGCCGCCGGAAAAATTCGTTCGATCTTTTGGCTCGACGGCCAGATCTGTGCCTGAGTCATAATCATAAATATCGCCCCAGGCATTCTTGGCCACCTCCATGCAGAAGAACGCCAAGCCTGTGACCAGTAACCAGAACCAGTTGAGTGGCATTTCCAGCGCGGCAACAGCCGCACCGATGGTCATGGAGGCCGCGGAGGTAATGCTGATTTTAGGATCAGCCAGACGCCAGATGCCCAGATGTAAAAGGGGATTCATGGATTAGTATCGAGCCTGTCAGCGACTAACTATAAGAGTAAATAAGTTACACGAGATTCGAGCAGGTGCCAGTGGGTTAGATCAAACAATCAGTGTGCGATAGCTAGTCCCATAGTCGCGAGTATTGAGCAAGTCTTTGACCGAGAAGGGCAACCCAAACAAGGTCGGCAGGTTTGACCCATTTTCAGTGCGCAGTCGCTGATCACCCCGGTGGGCTTGGGCCATGGCCTGCTCCCAATGGAAGCTGGCGAACGGGTTGCAGGCAAGCTGAATCCTCTCTACTTGCTGACGAGTCGCCTCCATGACCTCAACCACAGATATCTCACACGAACGAATCAGCGCGGCGATGGCGACCCCTGACAAACCGCTTAAACCTGTATCCGAGAACCTATTCAAAAACGCGCCCTCTACAGTGACTGCTTCAGTTTTTAGGACCTTGAATCAGTGCACCGGTTGCGATTAAGTCAGCGATATCGTCGCTGGTGTAACCCAGTTCGAGCAGAATTTCCGTCGAGTGCTGACCTAACAGGGGGACATCTCCATTCGGACCAAAGACCCCAGTATTGATGTGGTAGCCAGCGGTCGTCACCTGTTGTGGCCCGGCAGTGCTCGCGACTACCTGAATCAGTTGTCGAGCCGCTGGCTGGCCAGAGGCGATCGTTTCTTCCGGGCTTTGGACGCCGCCAGCGACGACTTTTTCGATACGAAATACTCGGTCCCATGCCGCAGTAGTTCTGGTCGCCAGTTCAACTTCAACGGCGGCTTCGATTTCTGCAATTCTTGACCGAAAGGCTGAGTTGCTCGGGTCTGCATATTCCGGCAGACCGACTGCGGCACAGATTGCTTGGCAGTGGTCCGGAAAATAACCCGCGAGCCTGATGTAACGATCCTTAGATCGATAACGACCTAGCAAAGGCGCTGCACGATTGTCAGCTGGCGCGGGTGGTAAACCAGTGGAAGCCGCTATGCTGGTATTTCGGGTGATATCAGCGATGGGTGCTTCCACCTTGGTGATCTCAGCGCCCAGTAGTCCCAGTCGCTAAGTGCGGTAGGGGCCGGCAAGAACATGGGTGAGATCGGGTGCTTTGAGTCCGGACAGTGGTTTCATGTGGGCAGATCCTGTGTATTGCTGAATGCAGTATAGGACCTTGTGCCGCATGAGTCAGCGCCTGAAAAAAGGTTGTAAAGCTAGAACGGGCCTGCAAGAAAAGTGTCAAATGCTATTAAATTGACAGCATTTATCTAGATCCTATTGAATCAAAGTTTAAGAAAAATTGTTAACCAAAGGTTTAGAAAAATGTTTAGCAAAAAGTTTATAGAAAGGTTTAATGGAAGGTTTAATGGAAGGTTTAATGGAAGGTTTAATGAAAGGGATTAACGGGGCGGAAGTGAATCCTCTACCCCGTTGTTCAGTCGCTTCTTAGGCTCGTTTAATGCGATAGGCTTCGAGATCACCGCCACTTTCAAGAACAGCTTTGACCCATTTGGGTCGAGCCCCTTTGCCACCGGCCCATTCTTCATTATTGGGACCTCGGTAAACAGGCGTCGACTTTTTCTTGGCGCTCTTCTTAGGCTTTGCAACTTGAACCACTTTTCTACCACCCTTAGCCGCTGAACCTTTATAGCCCAGATCTGCAGCAGAGATATCAAAGTCAGCAATCTTTTGTTTGATCTCCGCAATCACTTCCGCTTTTTGCTTAGCTATGATGGCATCGTGTTGTTGCTGAAGTGTTTTCATTTTCGCTTTAATACCGGCGAGTGTAGGCATTCTTGGTCTCCGTTGTAGTATCGGTTTGTTTAATTGTGCTATTAGTTATTGGCAGTTAATGAAACAGATCGATCGATTACATTAATTTGATATTAGAGGCTAGGGAAAAAGCGCCGTCTAAAACAGCATCATTGGTTAAATAATAAACATATTTTAAAAAAAATAAAAGTATTTATTGAAGATGCATTGGTATCGATTATCTATTAAAGCGATTTTGACATAAAAATTATGAAAGCTTTGTCTAATGTATGGCCTTATATATGGCCTAATATATGGTCGACTAGATTGCGGATAAAGCTCAAAAAAATGTATTCGTTTTAACGAGGCTGAACTTTATTATTGGTTCTCTCTACAAAAAGAATCTACAAAAAGAATCTACAAAAAGAGTCTGCAAAAATGATCGGCAAAAAATAGGCTCCCCTAAATAGCCGGTTTCAGTCGTCTGTACCAACGCAAGTCGAAGGGGCACAGTTCGACCAATCGTCGTCTTCTGGGACTATGCAAAGATGCTGGGTACTGAATCCTGAAGCCAACCGTTTGCTTGACTCTATTGGTTATCCCTATTGGTTATCCCTATTGGTTGACCCTATAAAGCTGTTAGGCTTGTATTTATTGTCAATTAGCTGCGGGAAATGCCATGAAAAGTGCTGCCTGGGTTCAAAGCCGATTGTCGATCGGATGCGTCTTACTATTACTTCTGGGGTCCAGTGGTATGGTTCGCGCTGCGACGGCGATCTTTGCCGGCGGCTGTTTTTGGTGTGTAGAGGCCTTGTATCAGGAACAGCCGGGTGTCACTCAAGTGATCTCAGGCTTTACCGGTGGCACGTATCCAAACCCGACCTATAGTGGTCTGCATACGGGTCATTACGAGGCGGTCGAGGTGACTTATGATGCTAGTCTCATCAACTATCAGCAGCTGTTGGACCTTTTTTGGCACAACATAGATCCCTTTGATGCGCAGGGTCAGTTTTGTGACAAGGGACCCAGCTACCTGAGTGCGATTTTTGTCGGTAATCCAACTGAGCGGGAACTGGCGGTGAGCTCAAAGCAGAAAGTAGCTGAACGTTTTTCCGGCCGAGCGATAGCCACAGAAATACTTGATGCAAGCCGCTTCTATCCGGTAGAGGCGAGCCATCAAGATTATTATCTGAAGAATCCGCTGCGCTACGGGTTTTATCGACGAGGCTGTGGGCGGGATGCGCGGCTGCAAGAGATCTGGGGCGCCGACGCGCACCACTAGCGATTCAAGTCAGCCATTTGCTGTGCCTGCAGGCAGATGGCGGCAGCTGTGAAGCAGTGCTTTTGTGACATGGCGAGCTCTGTCCGTTCAAGACAGTCTAATATCAGTGCGCCGAAAAACGGAAAGCCGATTTTACCCGTGACCTGGTGTTGTTCCTCGCCCTCCTGAGTCACGATATAGACGTTATTTTCCCGTGCTGGCTGATCCAGTTGCTGGCCAATATCGACATACTTGCGCAGCTCAATATAGCCTTTGCTGCCGAGAATGGTGGTTCGTCCGTCACCCCAGGTTCTCAGGCCATTCGGTGTAAACCAATCCATACGAAAATAACCGCTGCTGCCGTTATCGCCTATGACACTGAATTCACCAAAGTCTTCCAGTTCCGGATAGTCAGGGTTAGCGTAGTTAGCAGCATGGGCCATCGTCACAGTGGCGCCAGTAGCGCCACTGTAGGCCAGGTATTGTTCTGCCTGGTGACTGCCTATGTCACAGATAATGCCGCCATAGAGGGCCTTGCGAAAAAACCAGTCCGGCCGAGCAGGAGCGTTCAAGCGATGTGGGCCAAGTCCGAGCACCTGTATGACGTCACCGATGACGCCCCCAGCCACCAGTTCGAGCGCGTATTCTGCCGCTTCATTCTGCAGCCGTTCGCTATAGCAACAGGCGTATTTGCGTCCGGTTGTGAGTACGGCCTGGCGTGCCTGGTGAAGCTGATCGAGGCTGGTGAAGGGCGTCTTGTCCGTGAAATAGTCTTTGCCATGCGCCAGCACCTGCAAACCTAGTTCGCAACGCTGACTCGGTATAGCCGCGGCGGCGACCAACATCACATCCGGATCCTGAAGGATCTCGTCAGCAGAGCTGGCGATCTGGGCCTGAGGATACTGGCGGCGCAGAAGCTCGACCTTTTTCGGGTTCGTGTCATAGATCAGTTTCAACACACCACCGGCTTGCACCAGATTAGCTACCATGCCAAAAATGTGGCCATGATCCAGGGCCATAGCCGCAAAGACAAAATCGCCGCGCGCACACACAGGTTTCAGGGTCCGTGCAGTTGGCGCGTAGTGCATACCGTCCGTCATAGTAGGTCAGTCCTTAGTAAGGCTCAAAATGAACCGGTTAAGTCCGTAATTTCAGTATTTGTCTCGGGCTTGCGCAGGGTCGAGCCGCGAATGAGACGCTTGAGAAAATTGGCATAGCGTTGGGCATTGATCGGTAGGGTGACTGGCTGCTTTTTAAGCGCAGAGTAGATCATCGCATTGGCCAGCTCGACGGAATGAATGCCCTCTTCGCCAGTGGCGAGAACCTGCGTAC
>Ga0181601_10000221_pt1 | contig 44924 bp, 37 predicted proteins | sample 041ome_8_FD_133020 | JGI IMG/M metagenome (GOLD analysis project Ga0181601, IMG submission 133020) | Coastal salt marsh microbial communities from the Groves Creek Marsh, Skidaway Island, Georgia - 041407BS metaG (megahit assembly) | ecosystem: Environmental > Aquatic > Marine > Intertidal zone... | reverse complement strand
TTTTCGATATGTAAAGTATACATTCTAATAGGTTAAAAATATTATATTTTTTTGTAATAAAATAATAATATAATGTCATTTATTTTTCCAAATGAGAAGGATGATGAAAAAGAAATAGATATAGACGAATTATTTGATATAAATCACAGAAAGGATTTAAAACAAATTTCTATTTTCAATAAAATATTAAATAGAGTCCATAATAAGATTAAATATGTAAGTCGTTCAAGAAGTAATGATAAACATATATGGTTTTCGGTACCAGAATATATATTTGGGGAACCAATATATAATAATGGAGATTGTATATCGTATTTAGTCAGAAAATTACAAGAAAATAGTTTTCTTGTGAAATATCTCCATCCGAATAATTTATTTATATCTTGGAAAAATTGGATTCCGGCGTATGTTCGAGATGAATTTAAACGAAGTACTGGAAAGAAAATTAATTCTCGTGGAGAAATAATAGAGGTGAATGAAACACAGCAAGAAGAACAGACAGAAGAAGAACAATTATTATTTGGAGCGAATTTGCAAAATAATCAACAAGATGACAAGCTAAAACGAGAATATACATCTACAAAGGATTATAAACCACAAGGTAAATTGATATACGACCAATCGTTGTTTGATAATCTAGAAAAAAAAGTGACGTTTAAATAAAAATGCAATGTAAAAATTGAAATCAAATGAGTTTAAATTTATAATAACAAATATAATTAGTTGTTATTATGATACAGGAAGAGAATGCTACACAAGAGACATTGTTTCGCAAATTAAATAAAACAAAGAAGGTAAAAAAATTTCATACTGATTATGAAAAAGAGAAAATATGGAGTGTTCTGGATAGTGAAATAAAACCCCAAGAACCCAAAACAGTATACGAACCACGAAGTGTGTGTGATAATTGTAAAACAGAATTGATGATAATGGATAATGATTTTCCGACATGTACTAATCCTCATTGTGGTATAATATACAAAGAAGTGTTGGATTTTTCACCCGAATGGTCGTTTTATGGAAATGACGATCGTTCAAATAAAGATGTTGCTAGATGCGGTAATCCAATTAATCCATTATTAATGGAATCGTCATTTGGTTGTAATATAATGACAAATAATAAATCATCGTTTGAAATGCGTAAAATACAGAAATGGAGTCAATGGAATGCAATGCCACATAAAGAAAAGGCGTTGTATGATGAATTCCAATTTATTACGACCATGGCGCATAATGCTGGTATACCAAAAATATTTATAGATTGTGCGATGAAAATTCATAAGGATATATCCGAACAGAAGATGTTTAGGGGATTGAATCGTGATGGAATAAAAGCAGCATCAATATATATTTCGTGTCGTCTGAATGGTTGTCCGAGAAACGCGCAAGAAATCGCAGAAATATTTATATTAGATAAAACGAGTGCGACAAATGGTTGTTCTATGGCGGTCAATATATTAAATAATATAGAGCGTGATAAAAATCCGGAATTCCAAACAACATTACAAACAATAACACCATCGTCATTTATAGAACGTTTCTGTAGTAAATTAAAGATGAATAATGAAATGATAATGCTTTGCAAATTCGTTATAAAAAAATTGGAAAAAATGGATATAATATCTAATAATATTCCACATGCGATAGCATCAGGAGTTATTTATTTTGTCTGTCAAATATGTAATCAAAATATAAATAAAAAAGATGTTAAGAATATATGCGGTGTAAGTGAAGTGACAATAAATAAATGTTTTAAAAAATTAGAACAACATATTGATGAATTAATACCAAGTGTTATAAGGAATAAATACAATGTTGCGAATGTGTAAAATGTAGTATCAATACGAACGATACGATACATTAAGATGATTGCATAGTGATATTTACATTTTTTTCAATGGGTATAATTTTATATGTTATTCCAATGTCGTTTTTACTTTCCCAAATACCTGATATTTTAACAATATAACAAGTTTGATTATTTATATGATGTTTATTGTTTGTGTGAATTTTGACATAACCAGATTCTAGTTGTGTTTTAAATATATTTTTATGATTTTTATTTTTTAGGAAATTATACGTTTTAAGTAATTTCGTTTCTATAGAAGTCAATAATGATATAATTTTTTTGTTTAGTTCATCATTGATATCAAACCGAATAAACGTACGATTATAATTTGTATTTATACTTTCTATATTTATCGGGAAATAGAAATGCAGTCCATTCATTGAAAATATATCGTCAGAATATATTATTTTTGTAAACAATCCATCTGTAATCATATTATCTTTTGAGTCTAAAAAATTTATATAATCGTAATTAATATCGTCCATATACAATACAATATTCATATTATGTAATTAGTTATTCATATTACATAATATCTTTATATATCGTTTTGAGTAATATACAAACATTTTTGTTATGATATACAAAGATTATACCATTTTCAATAATTCGCGGTTCCAATTGTATTCTTTCTGGTTTTTGTCACACATTTCGTTAATCATTTTCTGTTTCTTACTTTTTTCATTATTTGAATTATCATAATTCATGGAACAATATTGAATAAAACTATTTTCTTCTATATTTTTGATTTTTTTATTCATGGTAGTTATTTTTTTATCAATTTCGTCCAATACCGCAGAGATATTATTATTTGATTCCGAGTTATCTAGTTTGTTTATGGTATCAGTGTCAAATAATCCGTTAGAATCTTTTGTATTTTTAGTTTGTTGTTCGGCTTTATTTTCCATCAGTTCAATATTGTACTTAAAGAATGGAATGAATTGTTTAGACGATAAGAATAAATAGTTATATCCAATAATATAGAAGAGAAATACAAACAATAAAAATAAAATTGTATTTTCAAAAGTAATATTTTTAAAAGAATTTATCATTTTATTATATATTATATATATAAAAATGATGACTGAAAATGTAATTCCGTGGAAAGGTAAAACTTTCAATGAAATAGTAAGTATTAAAAAAAGAAATAATTGGAACAGTAATAGTATTTTCAAAGCAAATCCACTAAAATTGTATCGTCGTGAAACAGTATTAAATACAAGTTATAACTGTAATCCAAAAATATCATCATCAATATCCATGATGGAAATGCCTGGTTCTACAGTAGTAAATAGTAGCGCTACGACGAAAAATGGTATTCAGCAAACAGTGGATTTTAATTATAACGAAAATAAATGTGAAAAACCATGTTCGGTGGCTTCATTGCCATTTTCAAAAGAGAATGATGCTCGTAGAAGAGTTCGCAGTAGTGGAATGAATAATCGTAATTTTTACACATCCACTAAACAATATTTAGAAAGTCGCACACGAACATTCCAACAAAATCAATATTACAATATCCGCCAGGGAGATGAAACAGTTAAACCAGGTTCAGCAACATCATTACAGAATATATATTCATCCAATGGTATATCGCATTGTAAGAAATTTACTTTTGTATCAGATGCAAGTTTTTCGTATCAATGGATAGACGGTTCATACAGTACTGTTACTGTAGCAGCAGGTGATTATAATGAAGATAACTTGAATTATGTATTGAAAAATACAATGATTAGTAATTATCACTATATTGTTGAAAAACAAGGAAATACAAAAGTATTATTGTTAAATTTATCATTTAACCAATCACAAAATAAGATGGAATTGACTGTTACCCCAGCGGATACAAGTATATTTCCAACAAACGATTATGAATTACCAAAGGACGAAAATGGTGCTTTTATTACGACATGGTCTATACCAGCAACCACAGTATTACCAGGTATAACTGTTGTAGACAACGCCTTCAAGAATGCTATTGGTTTTGCTGTCGGAAACTATCCAAGTGTCCCAATCGGTTCTGGAACACAGGATTTAAATACCGTCCAATTTTTATCTACATCTGAACCTTTGGTGAAACCTCAATATGTACCTATTTATTATAAACCAAACAATCCTCAATATTCTCAACAAGGAGCAGTAACAGCAAGTTCACGTTTATTAAGATTAAAATACAATTCCATTACAAATTCTACTGTTGAATATCAGAATGCATATGGTAAATCAGTAGCAAATGCCCTTGCTTATGGTGTTCCAGAAGGTGGATATACAATAAAAGACAAGATTGGATATCCTTTGAAACAAACTCCCAAATTTGGAACAGAAAAAAACGCCCAACAAAAAAATTGTATACCAACTACTATTCGTAATATTATGTAAAATCATTTACAATTTTGAATTAGTAACTATAACAAATAGGTAAAAAAACATGTATTTACACATGATTACATGTTTTTTGTTTTTGAATATTTATGTGTGTTTTTGAATATTTATGTGTGTTTTTGAATATTCTAAAATTTATTCGTTCGAGAATAAGTCTCCAAATGAAGGAGCATCGATCATTATTTTTGATTTGTAACATATCCATCCACCACTATGTTGGCAAAATGTCATAAAATGACTATTTTCCAATTCAAATAAATAAGTGGTATGACAATGGCAACAATGTTTACAAGCAATTTTTTTTGGTTCACCGATAACATTCATTTTAACATTCGTAGTTGGATGAATAAAATACTTGATGTTATTTGGATTATGTTTCATGGTATCAACAGGCACAGAAGTAGAAATAGCGAATAACCCATTGTCTACAAACTCGTTCACAGATGCTGTGTTGTTTCTCATTTGGACGCTCATTATTATTGTTTTAGATATTTTTTAACAATAATAATCGAATTAGCAATGTTCAATTTTTGTTTATTTCTTTGTTTTTTCAGAATGATATCAATAAGAAAGAATAACAATTACCTAAATGTAGTAGTTTTACTTGTTTGTTTTTATTTTTTATAGGGTTTATATTTGACACTGATTACCTTACCAAGCATAACCAACTGATTCGAATCCATGACTGCAATACGTCCAAGACCAGCACAATCGTCAAATTTTTCCAAATAAATTGGTTGTTGTGGAGTGAATTCAATCTCTGCGGATTCACCACGTTCTAGGAAGGGTGGATTTTCTTGTTTTTCTTGTCCGGTCTTTTTACCCATTTTCCAAAAGATATTAGTCATTTTACATGCTGATTTAGCAGTACGAACATGGACGCAAGGAGAAAAACCAGGTTTAAGTTGTCCGGGGTGTTCCTGAACGGCAACTTGTGCCACGAAACTTTCAACGGGTTCAAGGACATCTTTTTCTACGGAAATAATATCACCTACTTTTGGCATATTTGTTTTATCCAATCCCTTAATATTCATACCAACATTATCACCGGGTTTTGCGTTAGGCCATGTCTTGTGGTGCATTTCAATACTGAATACTTTAAGATTGTTAATACCACGTGGAGCAACACGAACAATATCACCAGCATTCAATGTACCTTGTTCTATACGTCCAGTAATGACATCACCCACACCCTTAATTTTGTAAATACCATTAATAGGAATTCTCAAATTTCTATCGGGGAATCTCTTGGGAGGGCGAACCAATTTTTCAAGAGCATCATATAATGTGACACCTTCAACAACCTCATCCTTGGAAACATTTGCTTTCCAACCCTTATACCAAGGCATCTTATCGGATTCTTTAATAAGATTTTCACCTGCAAATCCACTAAAAGGAATAAAAGGAACTTGTTTGGGTTTAAAACCAGCTTGCTGAATCATTTTTGTCATTTCTTCTTTGATTTCATTGAAACGTTGTTCCGACCAACCACATGAATCCATTTTATTTACACCTACAATGAGTTTTTCAATACCTAAAAGACCCAATAAACGAGCGTGTTGTCTTGTTTGACCTTGAACTTCTCCAGTAGAATGGTCTCCGCGAGCAATGGCTGTTTCAAAACCACCCGATTCAGCTGGTACCAGTAATAGAGCCACATCGGCGCAACCAGCACCAGTAATCATATTCTTCACATAATCTCTGTGACCGGGAGCATCCACAATAGTATAATGATAAGTATCTGTATAAAATTCCTTGGTAGTACAATTAATAGTAACACCACGTTCACGTTCCGCTTTGTCCTTATCCATATAATAAGCAAAAGCGAATGAACTTTTACCTTGAGCGTCGGCTTCGCTTTGTAATTTCTGCATTTCACGTTCGGAGATTCCACCCAACTTGAAAATTAAATGACCTGTTGTTGTTGATTTACCAGCATCAACATGACCGCATACAACGAGAGAAATATGTTGCTTGGAAGTATCAGCCATATCTAATAATATATACATATGACTGTGAAATCTTTATATAGATAAAATAAAATAATATTATCATTGCGTATATGGTTGTGACTCTTATATTATGATAACATCAATAAACCGGGTATTATATTGGTAGAAACATCATATTTTTCACACCAGTGTATACATTTTATTGTATTCGTTTTTATCATGTGTTGTTTTTTAGTATCCTTATCGTTATTTTTGATGAGTGATATCGTATACGCAATATTTTCTAATTGTTGTTGCCCGAATATAGCATTGTATTCTTGTAATTTATTTAAAAAATAGGTTGGTATGTTAATATTTAATAGACGATGAATGTATCCATTACTATTTGTAATTAATTTTAATGATTTATAAATGTATTGAAAAATATCTTTGTCATTATTGTCGTTGTTTCCAAATAAAAAAAATTTACAAACTATATATTTTTCCGAATTTCCGTAACGACTTGTATGTGGTTTGATTATATACACTTTGGAATAGAAGGAAGATAATAAATATATCAAATCAACCGTATTGGCACGAAAACAATCAAATATTTTTAATATAAAGCATCCACCATGTGATTGCATAGCCAGGGCATAACATATTTGTGAATACAATAAATTTACAATATTGATTTCTTGTTTGTTGAAATTTTCGGAAAAGTCAAAACCACCGTCTCCTGTAATAATATCCATAGAATGTTTATATTTTTCATAACAGTATTCTAGATTAGAAACATTTAATAAATCTCCGGTACCCGTCGAACCATTTTCTATTATTACATTCTTGTTTTTTTTAAGAAATTGTTGACTCTTTTTCCATGATGGAATGTTATAATCATCATTATTATTATCAATAATAGTCATACCATATAATTTATCATTTCTATTATTTCGGATATGAATAAGAGCTTCTATAAATCCACCTGGACCTTCAGCTAGATGAAAAGACTGAATATTCCTTTCTTTATATAAATCGTCAATATTAAACAATTTAATAATCTCAATCATTTTAAAATATGAGCGTGATAATGGTTTATATTTGGCAACGCATTTGTTTTTATCTGGAATATTTGTGTGTATGAATTCATATGGATTGGTATAACGTTTTATAATATCCCACTCATGTTCTATGTCAGTAATCTGTTCTTTGATATTATTTAAATAATATGATAATGAATGCGATATAAACAATTCACAATCTTCATTCATATTTTTTAAAGTAGTATTTATATATTTATATGTATCTGATGCTGTTTTTGGTAATAAATAATATGTCATTTGTCGTTATCATATATTATTATTATTTATCTATATTGTTATACAAAAAATAGATAAACGATCCAAATATTCAATGGTGTATTTATTCTATCACCATTTTCTTTTTTGTTTTTTTAATATTGGATTTCTTTTTAATTAAAATGGGCGTCTCGTCTTTATCGGTTGTGTTAACCTCATCCGAAGCGACTTCATTTTCTGGTATTTTAATATCAAGGTCATAATTCTTCATCGCTAGTTTCATGATTGCAGCAGCGTCAACATTCCTCACTTTTTTGAATATCATATAACGATTTAAAAATGATATTTTCTTTTCATTAGGAGACATGTTTAATGCTTTCCCATATTTATAATCTTCATTACTCATTTGGGAATATAATTCCGTGAATAATCCAGATGAAAATGGCAAATTATGTTGTTGTGCTTCTTCATTTGTTAGTGGTACGAAACCATAGTCTTCCATTATTTGTAATAAATAATTATAATTCACCAAATATTCTACAAAGTATTTATTAATGGTTTCTTGAAATACATTAATACTATAACCCAAAGAATTTTCATCACTAGGGAAACCAGTTTCATCGTATTGTTTTATTATTTCAAATATTTTATTTTCATTTTCCTTTAATATTACACTTTCACCTTTTTCTTTGTTTTGTAATAAATTAAATATTGCGTTACCATCATAACATGTTGCGATAAAATACCCATTTACGGCAATTGTTTCATTAATATTTCGCATAAAATTATGTAATGTATTTTTATTTTCAAACATATAATGAAGGGAGAATTGACATGAACCGACATCAAACCCATTTGAACCTTTACCAAAATTTTTATAAATGCCTTTACCAATTAATAACTTATCTTTTGGACCAACGCCGAAAACAGCATTGGAAACATTTTTATCTTTTTCACTATTAAAAGCAGAACCATTTTTGATATTTAATGCGCTATTTCCAACTACAAAGAGAGCATCAAATATATTGGAATTTTCTTTGTATTTATTTATATAACGAGCACAGGCTCCATCTAAACGATTATGTATATTATCTCGTGAAATATCAATACCAAATACGAAACTTGCTTTATTTTTCATCCATTTTGATATGTCACCCGCTTTTCCAACCGCATAATCTATAATCGTATTTCCTTTATTTAAAACACTACTGATTAAATGTTTTTTGACATATAAGTTATGGAAATCGCGTAATGAACGTGTATATGAGAAATGGGTTTTGCGATTATAATAAACATCACTGTTTTGAAAATAATTTGGTAATCCTTCTCCTGATCTCAACATTGAATTTTCAATGGGATAATGTATTGAACGCCAATTATTATTAGCAACATGATATGCGTTTCCGTAATTCTTAAGACCATTTCTGAATTCGGTTGTTTTATCATAACGTACACGTAGAGGAACCCAATTCCATCCTTTATCATTGTCAATGATGTATTGAAATTCTACAATCATATTCTCTTCAAACGGTTCTCCTTCTTCACTCATCATAATGTCTTTACCACCAATGTTTTTTAATAGAATATTACAAATATAAGCAGTTTCATCATACGGTTCGGTTGGTACAAACTTGACTGGTTTATAATTAGATGTATCGTCTTTATCATTGACATTTGAAATGTTGTCTTGATAAATATCTTCACATGGATTTAAATAACCATGTTTGGTTTCATCAAAACCACAACGCAGTTCGAGTGTTTTATACTTTACAGAAGAATTTATTCCAATCATATTAGAACCATCTTGGTAAATATAATGGATTTCATCTTGATTTGACGCATCCTTTTTAACTGTAACCAAGAAATCGATTGTATTGAATTTTGGGGGTTTCCATTTAAATGAGTAAATCCATGCGACTTTATAATTTGGACTCCTTTCACTTTTGTGATTTGTACCTACGTTTAATAAGTTGGGTGTAAAAATAATACCATCTGTATTGTATTCATAAAGTTCATCTTCTTCATTTGATAAAATACGACTACAACAATAAAATATACTTACGTCATCATTGGATATATAGAATGATTTAACAGTAATACGTAATTGTGTATCCAATGTTTTAATAATGGGTTCATATTTCAACATTTGTATGGAGTTTTGTAAATGATATAATCGGAAATTAGTATTTCCATCCACATTCATTACAAATGGAATATTTCGTGTATCCTTACCATTTAAATAATAGATATCAAAGCACGCATATAGATTGATATATTTTCCAGTTTTGTCATATTTAATATATTCGCCATCAAATAATGAGTTGAATAATTCTTCTTGTTTTGTATTTGTACCAGTGAATATTACCTGCATATTTGTATTAATCATATAAATACGACCGATGGAATTTATAAATAATAATCTACGTTCACCATCAGCCTTGTCTGTCACGCAATAATCTTTGGTAACATTAGGAACATTAACATCCTCATCTTCTATTTTGGATATATTTTCAATTTGTAGCGTATATGAAGAAGGACCTATGAAATGTTTTGTAGAAACATATGAAGGAATTTCTTTTCCATGGATAATAGACAAATATTCGTTAATGATTTGGTCTTGTTCTGAATATGTAATTGGATATTTCGTATTCTGCAATCCACACATAACAATTCGGACAACATTTTTGATAGACTGTAAAAGTGTTTTTGCTTCATTGAATTTGGAACCGGGTCCAACACTGTTGTTGTCAATTTCTAATTCTACTTCGTAACTTTCACTATTATTGAAAATATTCGATTCTTGTATAGTGTATTGTGGTTCCATTCTACGATTTTTTTTGCGCGATGATTTTACAATACTTATATCAATGAAAATTGGATAATCTTTGTGATGAAAACGCACTCTATTTATCAGACGGAATATTTTCTTTGAATCATTCCAAATTTGGACGATATTTTTTGCCAGATTTGAATGGACGTTGAAATCCTGTTCGCTTTGAAACGACGCACGGAAATTATATTGTTCTACATCAACAGGACGTATTGGATTGTCGTTTTTATCGTTTGCAAAAAGTTTTTGTGTGAATTTCATTTTTGACATGGTATAAGATGGCATATCAATAATTTTTTGTAGACTATTATGAACGCAATATTCTTTAATAACATCATCTCCAACAATTTCAGTACGTATATTTGACATTTTTGTAACACCAGTTCGCTTATCAATATATTCGTTTGTGATACGCAACATATTGGAACCATTATTATTATCCGTAACAAATCCACATGCTTGTATATGTTTAATTATATTTTCATAATCGACGCGATTCAACGGCTTGCCTACTTTTGGATTTGTTCCAAAACGAATTTCTAATTCTTTTGTTTTATTTGTTTTTAATATAGGGTTACTTTCTAAATATGATTGAACTATTTGTTCCAAATTCATATTATTAGATTGTGTTGAAGTCATATATAGTATTTATATATTAAATCTTTTCTAATTCAATTTTGAATAACAATGCTAATATCGTTGTTATTCAAACAGTATGTAGTCATAATGGAACCTTTCCCAATCACCAAGAAATGTGTTTATATATCGATGTATATAAATCGTTTTTGTTTTGAAAACAGTCCAATTTCAATAAAGCGCCCATTTTACGCAGTTCATCTAGTTTATATGTAGACACTCCTTTCAATGCTTTATTAAAATGGATTAATGGAATGTAATTATTATAATAATAATGAATAATTGTTTCATCAACATCTTCATCGATAATATAATATTTGTTATTTTTGAACTCTAAAATATGCGTTTTGGAACCAGAGACTTCATTTTTAAAATGAAGAAATGAATCTTTTTCCTTATTAATAATAATTAAATTGAATTTATAATAACAAATGTACGCATATAATGAATTATAATTTGTATTGTCGTTTTTATATAAAACAATATCGCTTAAAATTTCCGAAAAAAGAGTTTTTGTCATTCTTGTATTACATTGTTTCATTAAAGCAAGGTCATTTTTCAATTTATTATAGACTTTTTGATTTTCATTTAAATAACAGTTACCATAATTGATTTGTATTTTAATGTATTCCATGTATCCATGATGTAAAATATATAAACTCCAAAATAAAGTATCTTTTTGTTTTATTATATACCCAAAATTTGAATTGTTATGAACGGAATCTTCTTGTTTTGATGAATGGTGTTGTTGTGAATAATTAGTAGTATTTTTATTGTATATATTTTTTTCTTCTAGTACGTTTTTAACTTCATGGTAATTCGTTTTTTGTATATTTTTAACATTAGAACTAGAATATATGTTATCAAAATAGTCCTTTTTGGTTTTTGTAAAAAAATACTCTTGTAAATTAGTAATATCAAAACTATTACTAATTTTTTCTTTATGAATGTGACTGACGATGATATTAATTTGATTATATAACATATTTATAACGTATTATAGTTTGTAATCTTTATATCATATTATAATATTCAATAGTTTATGCTAGTAACGATTCCTGCATTTCTTGTTTGATGTTTTCATTTTTCAATAATTCTTTTTCTTGTCTGTCAATATGTTCTAAATATTTATTCACCTCGTCATATACAGATTTATCATTAATAGACGACAAATTAATAAACGTGCCACTTTTGTTTTCATTTAAACTAATATTATGTTTCTTGAAAATTTTATAAATTTCAATATGCTTTTGTTTATCTAATTCCTCTATTTTTGTTTTTATTTTTTCATTAAATAAAGACATGGGGATATATAATACAATAAAAAAATTTTGTTTATACTATTTTACAAACAATAATATAGTATGAAAATATGAATGACTTTGGGAGAGTATGTGCGAGTGTAAATAGAGTGGTATATTTACATAGTAGCAATGCATGTAATATACGGATCATTTAATTCATAACGTGTACCAATTATTTTACATTTTATTTTATCTTTTTCGTTAATATTGTTGTATTTATCATTATTGATATTATGATCGCGTGCGATAAATACGTGTAGTGGTACAGTATCACTAAAATTGTCAACATGTTCGCAATGAATACCGGCTTTTGTAATGGTTTTAACATCGCATTCGACAATAGACCCTTCAACGGGATTACATACATAGCATTCTAATACACAATGGAAGCATATTTTTTCACCCATTACATTTCCACTAGTATAGTTAATAATTTTAATTGAGCCATTTTGTATAATTCCTTCCTTTATACACTTATTTTCCAAATCATATGATAATTTTTTTTCCAAATTTTCCTTTATACGTTTACCTATTTCATTAATGTGTAAATATACTTTTTTTTCTAGTAATGTGCTGATGAAAACACTATATATCTTGTCATCATTTTTTTCCATTGTCATATGTCCTTAATATAATATATATATTTATATAAATATTATTCAATTTTTAGTTTTCAATAGCGCGGCGTCCATTAAATCTGACAATGGCATCTTGTGGACCATTTCCGTCACGAACATCAAAACCTACCATTCTGTTACCTTGGAATAAAACTTTATACGATTTAAGTGCTCGCATACCAAATAGTAATGTAAAAGAACTACCAATATGAATGATTTTTGAAAAAATACCATTTGCTGTTGTATACAAATGTTCCAATTGAGCTAAAAATAGATCTACATTCATTTCAATTGATGATTTTTCTTTTTCTAAATCTAGTTTCATACTATTCATTTCTCCACGTGCTTTTATCATTGATACTTTCATTTCAAATAATGCTTTAGAAACAGGATTTGTTGAAAAGGTAGCAATTGCGAGTGCCTTCATAACATAATCTTTGTTTTCAGTATATAAATTATATAATGATGACGCCAATGTTTTGGATGATTCGTCAGTTTCTTTTGAAACATTCATTTTGTCTTCAACCTCTTTTTCTATTGTGCCATCATCTATTTTTTTGATAAAATTATCCAATTTTCCAATTTGTTTATCAAGATGTGAGACAAGATCATCCTTTGACAAACCTTTTGGTCTATCCATCATTCTTACTTCTCCTTCATCATTTATTTCAAATATACCATCTCGTTGTAATTCGTTACGAACAGTATCATATACAACTAAACCCATCTCGGCTTCTGTTTGTATAATATCAGAAGCATCTCCTACTTTTGCTTCGGATTTATAAGGAACCAATGCTTTAGATTCTTGTAAATGATTTTTGATATCATTTTCAAAGGAGGTCTTTAGTTTTGTTTCTTCATCTTTGAATTTTTTTACATCACCATAATTCGCTTCGAACCAATCGAGGAAATCTTTTTCTTCTTTTTGCGTTTTGAAACAATTGAAATAGTTTACCATTTGAACGGCGGTCTGTGTTTCTGTGTTTGCAGGAAGAATATGTTCCAATGTTTTTAGAATGGATATCTTGGGTTCATTCTTACATATTTCATGGATATCCATCGCCTCACTAACTCGTTCAGACAAACCTACTGTTGTATCAGACAAGTGGTATAATGGTAATTCTGGATCTTTTACGGTTTCCATAACTGAAGATACTGTAAACCCAACCATTAATGATTGTAACCCAATATAAAACATTGTACCAAACATAGCAACATTAAATCCAGTTGTTTCACCAATAGTATATGCTACCAATTCTCCATAACCACCACGAATACTTTTTGATTTGCTGGGTGATTTGGGTGATTTGCGTCTGGAATTTTTAATTATTTCTTGGAGTTTTTTTTGATGTTTTCTCATTCTAGGGTTTCTATCGTCCAAAACAATTAATCCCAATTTATGGAAAAAATCCATATCAGATTTTGAATTCATTAAATTTCTGTATTCAGATTTAATTCTTGAAGTAATACTATGGTGCATTACGCTAGTTGTAAATTGAAGTGACAACTTTACTAGTTGAGGTGTCAATTTTGTATATTTTGCTATTTTGTCGATAGGATTTGTTCTTATTTTTTGTCTAATTATACTGAATAATCCTGTACCTCTACGTCTGCTTTTTTTAGTAAGAGATTTACCAATGCGACGTTTACTTTGAGTTTTACTGGGAGTTTTACTGGGAGTTTTACTTCTGATTGATGACATATTAATTATATATTAATATGCTATATTATATTTTACTTATTTGGGATATTAATGCTTCTTCTGTTGAAAAGAAATATCGTTTGCCTCTATATTTTATTTCATCTAAATAACGCATAGTAAATTCAGTTAACAAACATAGACCTGTTTTAAGTAATATTTCTTCCAATGTTAATGATATATTTTTATCTGTTACCTGATTGGCTTTTTCTAAATCCTTTTTATTTTTAACAATTTGAAAAACAGATGAATCAAGACCTTCTTTATAAAGATTATTATAATCGTTAAATGTATCTCGTAATGGTGTTTTACAATCATTTCCGTTTAAAATACAAGAAAGACGTAAAATAATGTCTTTCGCATTTAAACCAGTATTACAAACAATACCTTTGCTATGTGATGATTTATCATATATATTTCTAATTTTTAATTTATTACCACGTCCTTTGAATCCAGCAAAATATCCAATGTTTTGCCATAGGTCTTTTTTGTCAACAGCAAATTTATTAAATAATGGAACTTTTAAATTATCGTATTCCAGTTGACTAGCTTCATGTAATTTATTCGCTCCAATATTAAATATAACATGTTTTTCTTCTTTGTCATTTGCAAAGACAATATATTTTTTACCTTTAAAATCAATAATCAATTTATCAAAATATTCAGATATTTTTTCTTCATTTTTATTGATTGGTTTACGATAATATAATGTGTTAAATAACACTACTTTTTCGTTATGACCCTGGGTATCCATAAAATGATGAATAATATAAGTTGTATATTTATCTTTTGGCATACCCTGTTTATTCATTATCAATATTTGAAAATTTTTACTGGTAACATGCTTGTACCAAGGATGCGTATTTTTAATAGTGTAATTTTCAGTCGGTTTATCTATAAGTGATGTAGCTTCTAATAATTTATCTATAATAGCAACAAAATCAGGTGTTTTTGAAACGTCTTTTTCTATTTTAACTTCATCAATAATATTTCCGTCCATTTTAATATGGCTGCGTTTATAATCCACAGGAACACTGCGTTCAAATACAGAAATATCTTCATCGACAATATCATTTGGTTGGAACGCATAATAATCTTGTTTATTAATTAAATGTCCTTGTCTACCGTATTTATCAATAATAACTTCGCTCTTATTATTCACTATGTTATATAAAACATAAAATATTTGTTCGTTCGGATAATCATATGTGACATTTATTTCTTTAATTAAATCATTTTGTTTATAAATGAAATGACTACGATATAATTGTTTAATACGATTCACTATAATCGAGTATACAGATAATGCGAACGATTTATTATATGTTGTATGTTTTATTTTATCGGGAACCGGTTTTGTTGAAAAACAAGTATATTCACAATTATCTTTGTAATCACATATTTCAGTAAATGGTTTATCACCTATCTTATATTCAACATTTCCCTTTGTAGATAATGTTATAATCGTATTTTTGTTTTCCGAAATTGCATTTATTTTGTCAATGCTGAAATTTGTTTGAGATATATTTAAATTACAGTCCACAGATATAGATTTCATTATACGTGTAACATTTCCTATTAATTTCGCTTTGTTTTCTGCGAAACGATACAAATACATATCTGGTGTTTCATATTTAAGTGATTTATCCTGTGAGGTATGAAGATATATTTCCACATTTCTTTCTTTAAATGGCAACAAACAATGACTTCTGTTACGCACAGCACGTCCTATTATTTGTTCGGCACGATTCATATTAAACCATGGATCAACAATATGAACTTGACGAATGTATTTAAAATCAATACCTTCGGCCGCAGCACGTGATATAATGACAACTTTTACTAATTCGCCGTATTTATTATTTTCATCAACTATGGTTTTAATATCTTCATTATTATTATGTGAGAAATGAGAATCTCCAGTAATTATACAATATCTTGCAGCTGAAAAAACAGTTGAATCTGTCATTTTATTTTTTGGTTTCATTTCTTTATAATCAATCGCTGGAATATCATTATCCTTAAACAAAGAATTAGATTGTATCTTACTACTATTAAAACGTTTTAAACCCATTTCTTCCAACATTAAACATATAGGAATAATGGTACCTTCAATATATTGCGAATATATCATTACAATACCGGTTGATTTCATTATACAATTTGCTATGGAATGTAATTTACCACTATACTTCTTGATATTATCAATTTGGAATATTCTACCGTGATTTTTGAGTGTTTCGGGTTTATATTCATAATCGAATTTCATTGGTTTTGGAGATGTTGTTGTACGAAATTTCATCAATGATGTGAAACCTTCTTTACCTAAACCATAATCTGTGTCATCATTTGTGGGAAATAATATAGTTGTTGCTTGTATAGGTTTTTGAAGCATCGTATATCCAATATTTTCCATATCTTCTATTTTTTTATTCTTAAAAGTAGTGTTCGTTTTTTCCGGTAATTCTTCCATCATTTTTTTGAACGCATTTAATTGAAAAATACCCATATTAGTGTTATATACTGAAATGTGTTCCATTGGGTTCTCAATTTCTATTCCTGTAAACTGTTTTTTGGGAATAGAAACATTTGTTATAGAATGTTCGGGTGAAAATGTTTCGGGATAAATTCTAAATGGGAAAGCATAAGGATTCTCACCACGAATATAAGAAACATAACCGATCATTTTTCGTTGTAATAATTCAAGACCGCTTTCACTATTTTCATCTCCTTTTTCTATGAAATTTCCATCTTTGTCGAAAACACGATTTGTTTTTATAGTACTTCTATTATCATTTATATTTAATAAATTGATGATCCATATAATCTCACTATATGAGTTATACATGGGTGTAGCGGATAATAATAACAATTTCATATTCATACTCTTTTTGGCAACTTCTGTAAGTAATTTTGCTACTTGTTTGTTACTGTTGTCATCAGATATACGTATATTATGAACTTCATCAATAATAATTAATCGATTATCAAAATATTTATTAATTCTTCGTTTTTTTAATATTTCTTTTGTTTCTTCATCTGCGTTTAATTCACTTACATCAATGCGTTTACTAATATAACGTCCAAATTCAATGTAGCCCATAAAAATATAATGTTTTCTAATTAAATTCTTCATTAAGTTAATAATATTTGCTTTATCCATTCCATTTACATTAGCAGGATTTATTTCTTGTAATAATAATTTTCCAACACATGTATTAAGATTCCATTGTTCACCATCTTTCTTTAGTTTTTTCTCGTCAAATAATTGGCTATAAAAATTAGTTTGAACGTTTGGTGATGCAACAATAATTATTTTTTGGCTAATATTATTCTGAATATTGTATTTTCGTTGTTCTTCGGAAATACCAATCGCACTACATGTTTTACCTGTACCAACACCATGATACAGTAATAATCCATTGTATGGAGTGTTTTCAGATAAGAAATTTTTTACGAACATTTGATGCGGCATTAATTCAAAATCAGCATTACAAACATTATTTGCTAATTTTTCGATAGGTCCAATTTTACCATCATATTTTGTACTTTGAAATTCATTAAACAATGATATTTTTGAACTAAAATTTGGATCATTTAAATTTGGATATAAATTGGGATAATTATCATTTTCATTATTGTCATTGTATTCTGTTTTTTCAATTTCGGTTAAAAATTCATTTTGTTTTTGGTATTTAATTAATGCTTCCAATTCATTTTTTTCATCATCCTCCTTTTTGGAAATGATTGATAATGGTATTTTATTTAATACATTAAATTTGTTCTGTTTTTTGTTTAACATTTTATTTGCATTTACAGCATCTATTGGTTGTAATGATTTTTCTGTCTTTATGACGTTGATATTGTCATCGCCATTGTCATCGCCATCATCGTCATTGTCATCACTGATTTTTCCTTGAAGTATTATTATTTTATTTATAATATCATTTTTATTTAAATCATTTCCTAATTTATGCTTACATTTTGAGTTTATTTTCAGTAAGCAATAAATTTTGCGTAAATCAGAAATGTCGATTATTTCATATTGACTCTTTAATAACTTTTTATTTTTATCATAAACTACATCTTGTAAAGTAAGTGCATTATTATCTTGATCTGTTTCTTTAATAATGAAATGTCGTAATTTATAACGTGTAATTGGACGTCCCTTTTTAATTTTTGTATTATCAATATTAATAGGTTTTGTTGGTTCTTTAAATATTATTTTTAATGCTTCTTCCGTTGTTTCATGTTTTTTGTTATCACTTGTTTCATTTACATCGTCATCACTTGTTTCATCTACATCGTCATTTTTTGTTTTGTATTCTGTCATTTTCCTTTTAAACAATTTTCGTTGTAAAAAAAGAATTCTATCTATTATTTCATTTATTTTTCGATATTTATTAATACCTTGTTTTCCAACAATTTTTATTATCTTGTCTGTTTTATTAACATGTAAATCAAGAATAGAAAATATATCTATTAAAAAGTGTCTTTTAAAATTCATATATATTTCTGTATTAATTAAACCATTTTTATTATAGATAACATCTTCTAATGAATAATTTGTTTTAATTTTTTCGTTAATTGTGTCTAATGATTTATTCATATCGTTTAAATCTTTCAATTCTTCTAACTCTTTATTCAACTTTTCTAACTCTATTTTTTGTTCTTTGTAATCATTATTCAATTCAATAGTTCTTTTTTGTTTGTATTTTTGTATTTGAGTTTCAGCTTGTTTTAAAAGATCTTTTGTATTAATGATTTGGTTTTTAGATGTTTCTTCTGCCATTTCATTGGTTTCATCTACGGGTTGTGGAGAACTTATACCTAGAATCGTGTTTAAAATAGGATTTGGAGTATTTACATTAGCATCTACCGGCTGATATATTGAAGATTCTGATTTTTCTTCTGCTTTTTCTTTTGATTTTTCTTCTTCTTTATCTTTTGCTTTTTCTTCTGCTTTATCTTCTGGTTTTATAATTTTTACACATTTAAAATTTTCGTCTCTTTCAAAACCGTCCTTACATTTCTTAACACAACGCTTTGTATTTGGATTAAATTCTTTTTCTTCAGGACAAATTTTTTGTTTTGTATTATTCATATATAATACAAAAATATATTTTACAATTGGAATAATCTATATGTTTTTAATATATTATCTATATTAGCAAGTATTTTCTTTTTTTCTAAATTGTAATCACGAATTAAATTAATAGCTTCGTCATAACATAACCATTTCACATCACTTACTTCACTTTTCTGGTGTTTAAATTCATTATTGCTAATTTCATATTCTATGTATGACAAAAAATACTTATGTTTGTATGATTTATGATTAGAACCAGTAAAAATTTCTTCCATTGGAAATATGTTTTCTATATTTCGCAAATATGATGAATTATATCCCGTTTCTTCACAAAACTCACGAATAGCACAATTATAATCATTCTCTTGGAAATTTCGCCGGCCCTTTGGAAACCCCCACTCCGGCGTGGTCCATTTTGTTTTAGATTTTTTTATAATTGTTGCAAATGAAACGGTTTCATCATTTATAACAACACCGGATTTTAAAGTTTCAAATTTGTTTTTTGAAATTTCATACTCATTTTTGTATTTTTTTACATTATTGTGACCCCATAAATTGTTCCATAATGTGTCAAAATCATTTCGTAATATGTTAATTTTCTCTTTTATAGACATTTGGTCTATCATACTTAACATATAATATTCGTCATTTATATTATATTTTCCACGTATCATATCAATATAACCCAAACTGTCTTTTCTACATATCATTAAGTATTCTACTTTATTGTCATTAATTCTAAATGCGATTATACCATTACTAGTAATGGGTAATTTACATTGATGATATAAATGCCCTTGCTTTCCACAATTATTACAATATTGTTCTGTCATCGTTAGTATTATATGTAATATAATCTTTATGTTATGATAAACATTTCAATATATCTATAAAATATATAATCATGAATTCACAAATATGGGGTCCTCATTATTGGTTTTTTTTACATACAATATCATATAATTATCCCCAAAACGCAAATGATGTTACTAAAAAGAAATATTATGATTTAATAATGAATTTTCCTTTGTTTATTCCCGATGAAACCATGGCAAAAAATTTCAATGATTTATTGGATAAATATCCAGTATCACCCTATTTAAATACAGCGAAAAATTTTCAAAAATGGGTCCACTTTATACACAATAAAATAAATATAAAATTAGGTAAAAAACAAATTAGTCAAAAACAGGCACGAATTGAATATATGTTGCAATACGAATCCGCAACCGCAAAAGCAATGAAAAAAATGAATTTAAAAAAACACTATATTTACTTGGTCTACATTGTAATTTTAGTAATATTCCTGTATTTTCTTATGAAACAATGATATGCGAACAGGTAGACGAAAAAATATAATAATAATATAAATGAGAATAGAATTGTATTTTTTAATCATTACATCATTAATTATTTATAATATCCATACTGATGGAAAATATTTAAAAACGTTAATGTCTTGGCAAAAGTATTATAAAATGGCAGGTGTTACTTTTGCAGCCTATCTGTTATATTGGTTAATTAAAAAGGATCCGACAAATGCGTCTAATATAATGAAAGCATCCAATGAGTATTTAAAATACATGCCCGTTGATAAAGATGCCAAAAATATCATCAGTCCATTTTTGAATTTTACTGATAATTCTAATATTGGTGGAAATGATCGTCACATGCAATCTGAAAATACAATATTGAGATCAGGTAAAAAAGGTACCAAACGTTCAGTTAGTGAGACGAAAAAAAAATACGTCGCATCTAATCAAGGATGGGTATGTGGTGATTGTCAAAAACAATTGACAGCATGGTTTGAGGTAGATCATAAAGTCCGTTTAGAATATGGCGGTTCTAATCACGTCGATAATTTAGTGGCGTTGTGTAGAGAATGTCATGGTAAAAAAACAGCCATGGAGAATATGTAATATTACTATATACGATGTTTAGTAATATTACAGATTTTTTTAGTAAATATAGTGATTTATTGTTTACAAATACATCATATCGTAATACAATTATAAATTATGTTTTATTATTATCAATAATCATATTTTCATCTATTGTATTATTTTATGCAAATACAAACCCTAATGCATTATACAGGATGAGTGATATATTTATTTACTTTGCTATAATAATTATTCCTCTTTATTTTACCTATTCTACAATAAATAAACGAACAAGCACAATTGATAATGATTCATTACGATTTGGGATGTATGCTTTAGGTCTAATGTTTGGAATATATTTAGTTTATAATTATATTGATTTATCCGATTATAATTTTGAATTAGCCAAATATGTGTTTTACATAATGGTATTATTTGCTGTGATAATAGGTTTATCAATAACATTTTCATTTATAGGTAATTATTTGCGTTCTTTGGATGGGGTTGTTGGATTCATATCCTATTTGATTTTTTATATTCCTTGTATGATTAATGATTTAGTACGTTATTTATTGAAGGAATTTAAAGCAACTACAAAAGATGTATATGTATTACTTGGTATAGAGATATTATTGATATTGGGATTGATATATTTGCCTCCTTATATAAATAAAGCAATGACTGTAAATGGTACTGAATTATTAAAAGAATCCATGTTTTTAGAAAAAAAGAGAAACATTCATAATTCACAAGATATCGCTTTGATTAACAATGACAATGAACCAATTACATTTAGAACAAAGTATGGAATTAGTATGTGGGTGTATATTAATCCCGAATCAAACGCGAATAGTTCATATAAAAATGGTTCAGAAATATTCAATTATAATGCGAAACCAATGTTAAAGTTCAAAAATAATGAAATAAATCAAACAAATACATTAAGTGATCCGAAAATACTTCGTGATGAAAAATCTCCATACAGTTTTATTGTTGTGTTTTCAAATGTACCGAATGACGAAAATGATTTGGAACAATTTGAAATAACATTACCTCTTCAAAAATGGAATAATTTCGTATTCAATTATAATGGTAATACGGTAGATGTATTTGTAAACGGTAAATTAGTAAAAACACATGTATTACAAAAAATGCCACAATATTTAGTGACGGATACATTTAGTATAGGTGATAATAATGGTTTAAAAGGATCTATTAGTAATATTAAATATCACAATGAACCATTAACAAAATCACAAATTACTTATATGTATAATTTTTTCTCAAAAATGAATCCTCCGTACCTATAATTTTATGAATACTATATATATAGTAAATGAACCCCACATTTGTCTTTTTAGGAATAGCTATTGCTGTTATTATATATTTAATATACATTTATTGGTATGATACATCATCAAAATTATCTGACTATAAATCAATTTCGACTGGAAAACTCACAATAAGTGGAATTAGTATGCCAACAACACGTCGTTATGCTTATGGTATATGGGTATTTGTAAACAATTGGGAAACAAGTGGTAAAAAATATATTTATAAGGTAGGAGATGGAGAAGGAGAAGGAGAAGCTAGACTATATTTAGAAAAATTAACACCTACATTAGTCTATGAAACACCATTAGAGGATGGTTCAACGACAAAAGTTACGATTACAGACAATTTCCCTATTCAAAAATGGGTTCATCTTGTGGTAAGCGTTGATAATGATATTGTCGATGCTTATATTGATGGTAAAATGGTTCGTTCACAAAGAACATCTACTGTAGGTGATGGTACTACACCAGGTTCAACAACTGCAACCCCTACATCGTCAACTGTAACTTGTGGTATAATGGATGCTTATATTACTCGTTTTAAACGTTGGACTCATCCTTTAAATCCTCAAACAGTATACGATCAATACATGAAAGGTAATGGACGTACAGGAATAATGCCCGCATATGGTGTAGATGTTTCAGTATTTAAAGATAACCTAGAACACGCAAAATTTAAACTATTTTAGGAAATTACTTATATAATGCTATAATATATAAGTAATATGTCTCAAAATCAACCTAATTATGGAGAACAAATCTCTGAAACATTTAAACAAGGATATGAAACTGTTGCCGATACAATTACACAATCAAAAGACCAATTAAACGAAGGTATAGAATCATTTTCAAAAGATGTTGATGAAGCTTCTACAACCTATTTGCAATCAAATACAATTGTTGCAAAGTTTTCGTTTTTATTATTGGTAATTATCCTTTTTATGTTTTTATTACGTATCGGAATATCATTATTGATATATTTTACCTCCTCAAGTGAAGACCCTTATGTCATTCGTGGTTTAATCAATGGATCGGAATCAGTTATTATTAGTCAAGATCCAAAAGACGCAAATTCTGTACCTATTTATCGTTCCAACAATGAATCGGAAGGATTAGAATTTACATGGAGTTTGTGGTTATATTTAAATGATGTTGGTAACGACGTAAATAAATATCAACACATATTTAGCAAGGGTTCAACAGATTTTTCAACAACTACATCTGTTGCAAATGTCAACAATTCCCCGGGTTTATATTTAGGACCTGCTAATAATAATTTACATATAGTAATGAGTACTGTAAAATACAACGATGTCAATACAGAATTAGATATTGATAATATCCCAATTAAAAATTGGGTCCATGTTGTTATTCGTATGAAAAACACAGTATTGGATACATATGTTAATGGTACAATATCTGGACGTGTTGTTTTAGACCATGTACCAAAACAAAATTATCAAGATGTTATGGTGAACCAAAATGGTGGATTTTCAGGTAAATTATCTGATTTAAGATATTTTAGTCGTGCATTGAATGTGTTTGAGATAAATAGCATAGTAAATAATGGACCTAATTTAGAAACAAGTGAATATGCTGAAGGTGCTGCTGGTACTAGTTATTATGGATACTTATCTAATTTATGGTACACATCAAAACTATAAATCCAAAGTATTATAGCATTATATTTACATTATATATAAATGACAAATATATATGATGATGAAACTTTAATTAATTATTGCAGTCAACGAAAAAGAAGACAATTACTTTTTATTCCAAAATCACGAAATGAATTAATTAGTCCATATGAAAATACATCATTAACAAAAACGCAACTAGATATGAGAAGAAAAGTAGAAATTTTAAAGTATTCTAATAATAAATCCAACAATAAAATAAACAATGATACACAGAAGCAATTATGGAAGAAATTAGTTCAAAATATAACAACAAAACAAAATTATGGAAGAATATTTCAATATTTTTATAATCGTAATTTAGATATTTATCAATCTTATTTGAAAAAAAGTTTTATTGATTATAGTTGTCCTTTGGATAGAACGCCACGACCTTCCTCCAATTCAGATGTTCCTGGTTCAATGTTATTATATGAAGATCCAACAATTCCGCTGTATAATTATAAAATATATAACAATTATGGTATTTTGAATGATGTAAATGATTATAATATATTAGTGAATTCAAATACTAATTTTTTCGTACCCGATCATACGAATACATTTGTATATTATTTATACAGTGAAAAACCTATTGATAAATTGGGATTTTTTACATTTAATATACCAATATCATTATATGTAAATGGGATTGTTAATAATTCCAGTTTAAGTTATGGTGATCATTTGTCATTTACAGGTGCAAATTCTCCATCATTTACAATAAAAGATATAAAATGTGATGTGTATTATAATTACAACGTTTCAGACGAAGAAACACATACATCACCTAATGTTACTTTGCAATCACAAACAATTGTTATGGATGTTTCCTTTACGTATACTGAAGATGTTACTAGTTTTACTGGTATACATTATTTGCAAAATATAGTTGTCGGTCCATTTGAATTAAATACAGAGGGACAATTGATTTATGATATTCATTTTACAATTAATATAGATGAAACTATAAACGCATTATCTACAGATTTTACAACATCATATGGTTTATTAGTAAATGTAGAAGATTCTCAAACGACATCGGAGAATTGTAATTTTGCGTCCATTAATCCAGTTCCATCTACATTTCAAGAATATTCTGTTGATGGGTTTGATAGTTCAAAAAAAACATCACAAATTGTTGATACTTATTATTATAATAAGGAATATGAATATACATTAATTACACCAGATGAAACACCAGCAAATATAGATGTAAGTCAAAATATATGTTTAAGTCAATATGTTTATGTCGATGTAAATAAATATTATAATCCGGATTTGTTGGCATATCAAAATGTATATATATTGAAAAATACAGTTTTTGAAAATAATGTATTCAATGTTGCTGATGTAATATATAATCCACTCGTTTATTACAAATTAAAAATTGGAACATATTATTTGGTAAATATTCCCAAAACACATCCGATAGCAATATTAAATAGTAATAACTTTATTCCAATCAATGGGGAAAATAATTATAATATACTATATGAAAACAATAACAACTATGGATATACTGGATATACAAGTGATTATACACGATATGATAATGAAACGTATCAATTAGGACCTGAAACTGTGGATTTGGGTGTAGGTGATCCAGAGAATGGAGATTATATTTTTATGTATGGTTCGATCAAAATAGATGTTATTCGTGATTTCGATAAGGTTTCTATATATTGTTACAATCATGGATTTATGGGAAATCGTTATCTATTACAGTATGACGATGGTACAATATGTTAAAAATAATGGATTGATATGTATCAAAATAATGTATATCAATTTGAATCTGTCATTTTACATCTGAATTTGGTATTTGTTTACCTTGGTTGGTTATATTGTTGTGATTGTTGAACTTGGCCCATATTGGATGACATTGTAGGGTTTAAACACATTTGTTGATTAGGGAATACTTGACCGCTTAAACAATTGTCTGATTCAGATATTTCAATACATCCACGACGACCTTGATAATCGCCAACAAGACACCATCCTGATTTTTGTGATTGACCTGTCATTGTTGGACCACTATATGGTTTTGCTGAATCTGTTATATTGGATAAATTGAAATTGGGATTACCGGCGAGACCCTGTGCTCCTGCTTTTTGTAATAAAGTTCCAACAGATTGAACGGAACCTTCAGCGATGTCTACTGTAAATTTAGCAGTATCTCCTACTACATCCGCGGTTGTATTTAATAATTTCCCTGTAGAAATGCCAATAATAGATAATATTTGCCTGAATAATGGCATTATTATTTCTAAAATGCTCTGTAAAATATTACCAATCAGTATAACAATATTTATTCCGAATAATGAAAAAAAGATTATTATTATCAATAATAATATTAGCCAATTTTTTGAATCATTTACATCCAACATATTTGAAATGTTTTCCATTTTACTATTATAATATTTCATTACATAATTATTCTATAACTAAATAGATTATAAAATAACTTAAACAATCGTTTAGATCTAGATTATATAATATACATTTTTCTATATAATGACTAGTGTATTAAGTTTCATGAATACTTTTTTTGTTGCAAGTTTATTAATATGTTGTATTTTAGTATTGATGTTGATATATAATTTTAGACAACGTTTAACAACACTTGAAAATAGTAATAAAACTCTATTAGAAATTGTAAATAATGTCGTTCAAAAATTAAGTATGTTGGAAAATAATCCACAAGAAGAAATATTATACAACGAACAACATCAGTTTGATTCATTTTACCATGGAGGTAATCAATTCGCTCAAGAAAATGAACTGGAAGAGGACGCCGAAGGTTTAATGCAATCTATAGAGGAAGATAACGAGGATCAGGAGGGTGAAGAGGAAGAGGATGATGGAGAGAATGATAACGAGGAAGAGGATGATGGAGAGAATGATGACGAGGAAGAGGATGAGGAAGATGAGGATGAAGAGGATGAGGAGGATGAGGAGGATGAGGAGGATGAGGATAATGACACAATTCAAAGCGAACAAATATCTGTGACATCATCAAATGTTGCCATGACATTGGATCAAATTAACACGACAGATTATTCAAAAATGAACTTAACTGAATTACGTGCTTTAGTTAAATCAAAAGGATTAGCATCAAGTGTTTCTAAAATGAAGAAAAACGATGCAATTTCTTTATTAGAATCACATGAATAAATACATATTCAAAGTGTAAATGTAATATAATACATATTGTATTGTATTACAAAATAACGACAACTGTAGGATTCGAACCTACGCGTCCAAAGGACAATGCCTTAGCAGGGCACCGCGTTAACCACTCCGCCAAATTGCCTAAAATTGTGAAAACAGGGAATCGAACCCTGGTTTTCTCGGCCACAACGAGACGTACTCACCACTATACGATTTTCACGTGTCGCAAACCGGGATCGAACCAGTGACCTTAAGATCTTCAGTCTTACGCTCTCCCAACTGAGCTATTGCGACATAAAATAATTTATAAAAAAATATATTAATTATTTTTAACTACAAGCACCGAGAGTTGAACTCGGATCTCAACGGTGTTAACGTTGTGTTCTAACCACTAAACTATGCCTGCTATAATGGACAAGGTAGGATTCGAACCTACGACCTCGCGCATGCTAAGCGCGCGCTCTACCCCTGAGCTACATGCCCTCCTGACGACAGCTACAGGATTTGAACCTGTGCGGGAATTTCCCAACGGATTTCAAGTCCGTCTCCTTAACCACTCGGACAAACTGTCATACAATATATTTATTTACATTCTATTTATATTGATTTTTGTATTATTATATTTATTGAACCCGTTCAAAATTAAATATCTAAAGAAATAGTATTTTTATCCGATTTTTGTTTTCTTTTTTGAGTACGTTTTGGCGTTTTACTATTTGTAGAAAAGTTACCAATTGAATTGGCACTTATTACAGAATCATCTTTGTCATTATTTTGGATATTAATTGATTTAGTTTTCAATCCAGCTAATATATTGTCAATATCATCATTCTTGGGTCCACGCATTTCTGGACGAGCACTTCTTTGTTGATTATTTAGACTTTGTGCTCCATCCAATTCAACACCACGTTCATTGATTGCAGCACGCATATCAGGTCGAGATTTCATTGGAGGTTCGGTTTTAAGGGATTTGGTTTCTTGTGGAGCGGGTGGTGGAGGTCCACGTGGACGCATTTCTTGTTCTTGCATCATATTATTAGCAAAAGCAAATCCAGGTGAATTTTGACTCATTGTATTGACTGTAGCTTCACTGAAAGCCTTCATCAAATCTGGGTTTTGTTTAATTACATCATTGAATCCAGGTGTAGCACTTGATAATGCTTTATTTGTGAAATTAACAACTGCCGCACTAAAACCTAAACGCAATAATAAGGATAATTCAGGTGCCATTTTACCTCCCTTATATTTTTCATGCAACTCTCCGAATATTTCTTCGTAACTATCAATATCCTCATTCACTTGTTCTCCCCAACCATCCAAATTCAAATCAAATGGATTAAAAGCAGCATTTGCGTATTCAATGGAGTTAATCGCAGTCATAAACCACCATCCCTGTAATTTTATACTATCTTTTTTACGTTTTTCTTCCAACACAGTTTCATATTCGTCTTCAATCTCTTCAAAAGAAGTATCCATATTCATTTCAAAACGACCTTTCAATAATCCTTTATCATGCCAATCTTCCATCTTTTTCAACATGATACGTTTTTTACGACGCATTTCACGATCAGTCATTCTGGGTGCTGAAACCGATCTCATGAATTCTTCACTTGCAGGCTTCATAAAACCCGTATTGTTACCAATACTTTCTATTGTTGCTGTACCTAACTTGGAATCATTTTTATCTTCTTCTACATCAAAACCAGACAAATCGATATTTTCTCCGCCACTTTTAGATATAGGTATGTCAAACGTCAATCCTGGTCCACCAGATGGATTGGAATTATCCATTCCACTTAAATCGTTTAACTCATTTTCTAATTTATTTAAATCGCCAATATCTACGTCACTTCCGCTGGTAGGCATTTTTTTATCGTTCATTAATAACTCTATACCGACCCCTAAATTAGATGACGAAGATTCGTGTTTCGGACCTTCATTAAAATCTATATTAAAAGGTTCCGCATTATCAAAACCAATGTCTACTTCCATTTATCTAATTCAAGAAGTTATATTTATATCTTTTACGCATTAAATCATTTTTCTAAATACCATATACCTTGTAAAAAGGCGTCTGCTAAATCATCATTTTTCTTTGTATCCATCTTTGTGATCCAATCTTTATTAGAATCATATTTATTTTTCAATAAATGTTTACAATAAAATACGCCGTTTTTCTTATTTTCTTTGTATTTCTTTGAACTATTATTGTCGTTTTTATCCACCTCATCACCTACATCAACATTATTAGCTACATTTGTATCCATACTTTTAATTATTTGTTTATCAAAAAATTTCAATTTATTTTGTGAACTTACAAATACTATTTTAATATCATCGTTTTTCATAATAAAATATTGTGATAACATACCCTGTAATGTTTTCATACGATTTGCTATTGGACTTATCTGGTTCTCAATTAACACAATATCTATTTCATCTGTATTGAATTCCAAATTACAAGCAACTTTTAATTTTCGTCCTAAATCAATCAAATCATATTCATCACACTTTTTTACTTTTGTATTTATAGGATCGAGAACTTTATTTTTATAAAATTCCATTAATGTATTAATATAATTTTGTTTTGTCTTCTTTGTTGGTGTTAAAAAACTATTACGACATAACTTTAATAGTTCATCTGTAGTCTTTTTTATCAATCCCGTTTTATTATATTCTTTACTCGGTAACCAATGACCGTCTTCTGTACTATGCTTTTTGCAGTAATAACTCATGTCCTTCTGAAAATATGCTTTTTTATTACATATCTTTCCATTTTTCAAAGTGCATCCACATTTCCGTGATACATTGTTATTTACATCAGCAATTAAATTTATTACATCCCATTGTTTTATTGCGAACCCAATATCTAATCCTGCTGTTTTTGGATTATTCAATACATTATCAGATACATCAAATAAACAATATGCCATATTTTTTATTCCAACATCAAAACTAAGCATTTTCATATTGTTATAATCCTTAATATAACAATAAAATATATTATTCTAATTCTTTTTTTCAATAAATACATTTGGAGCAAATTTACGTGTATCCATTTCATATTTTCGCATATAATTTTCTTTCAAATCACTTTCTATAACTGGAAAATTATATTCTTGGGGAATATAACGTCCACTGTAACTCTTTGCTTCACGCAAATTACGTTTCTTAATGGATTGAGAATGTGTCATCATGTGTTTTCTATATTTCCAACTACTACTTACGTGTTCTCCATTTGTTTCTTCAAGATAATGATTGACTACCGGTTTTGAGAAAAAATTATTTATCTTTTCATCAGTTTCATATCCTAAATATTGTGGTTTTTTATTATTATATGCACTATTTATTTCCTGATAATTCATTTATATACAATCTATTAAGATTTAATTTTTTACACACTCTTGTATAATTCCATCATCATCTCCGTTCTTTCCTTGTAATCCGCTATTGGTTTTATATATATCTTATGTTTATCCCATTTATCATACCATTCATGAATATCTTTTGGTTCTATATCAGATAATTCGGGAACCCACTTTTTAATGTACTCACAATTCGGATCAAATTTCTTACTTTGTATCCAAGGATTCATCGTTCTAAAATAGGGTTTCATGTCTACACCTGTTCCACTTATTCCTTGCCAATTTCCATTATTTGAAGCAATATCATAATCAGTTAGTTTCTCCGCAAAATATTGTTCGCCCAATCTCCAATCTAATAACAAAATCTTGATTAAAAATGTCGCACATATCATTCTACAACGATTATGCATGTATCCAGTTTCATTCATTTGTCTCATACCAGCATCAACTACTGGAAAACCTGTTTGGCCCATTTTCCATGCTGTAAAATCACGCATACTCTTTCGCCATTTTATTTTACGATATTTTTCATTATATGACTGTCCTACTACTTCAGGAAAATTATATAATAAATGAGCGAAAAATTCACGCCAAATTAATTCACTTATAATTCCATGTTGTTTTCCATATCGGTTTTTTACAGAATGAAATACTTCTCTTATGGATATATTACCAAATTTTATATGAGCTGATAAAAAAGTAGTATTATATATCAATAAATCTCGTTTTTCTCTATATTTATTTTGTTCTTTTAATGCTGCTGATAGACGCTTTAATCCGAATCCACGTCCACCACGAACCAATATATTTTCATTCATTTGTGTAAATCGTTTAAAAGCTAAATCCAATGTTATTTCTTGAGATTTCATACCTTTCAATAATGTCTTTGAAAAATTCGTTATTTTCTGTGAGTCAATAGGTTTTACCTTCTTATCAATAGCAGTATTATAAAATGGTGTGTATTTTTTATAAAACCCACCTGTACCCGTTTTAATAGAACCTGGTTTATATAGATAATAGTCATGTTCGCATATACACGATACTTTATATTTATTACATATTGTTCGTACTTCCTCATCGCGTTTTAAAGCATAGGGCGAATAATCTATATTAAAAAAACAACCATCTATTTTATTTTGTTTAAATATAGAATTGAGAACTTCCGTATTGGTTCCAAAAAACGTTTGTAATTCACAATCATGTTTCTTTAATTCATGTTTTAAATCATTCAGTGTTTCAATCATAAATTGTATTGCGTTTTCTGATTTGTATTTATTTTCGGAAGTTACTTGAGCCGGTGTAAATATAAAACAACATATAATTTCTTTACACATATCCGACGCTTTTATAAGCGTTGTATTATCGTAAATTCTTAAATCACGTCTAAATATGAATAAACCTTTATCATATTTCATAATAGTATAATAACAATTTATATAAGATATATAAAAAATACACACATATTAATAATAATTATGAATACGATTGGTTTTAAATCATTATTCTCGAAAGCGTTAATTTTTTGTATAAAGGCTGTCGACAGTTGTTTGGAAGCATGTAAATATCTATATACTAATTTTAAATTTGTAGAACAAACTGTCGATATTACTTATTATTATGGTTCCATGATATGGTGCGATATTAATAATATCCGCTGTGACTTTCCTAAAGATATAAACTGGTATGGTGTTATTTCTAGTTATAAAAATGATAATTATAATATTATTGTGAAAAAATACAACACTACGAAAAATAAATATTACCATTGGATAAGTAAAATTGTATTTTTACAAAATGGAAGATGGTTGAATGAAGCACATAAATATAATATTAAACACTTTCATGATGATAATGATATCAAACAGTCTTTGGAAATGTCTAAAACTATTTTAAATGACATGAAAATGTACGGAATAGTAAATGATAGTATTTATATGATGCGACTGCATAATAATATTATTGTGAAAAAAATGAACGACAATATGGATGTTTTTACAATTTCTGATATTGTGAAATCCGAAGCCAGTTTATTATCCATTGAATATACACATGAAGATATGAAACAACCAATATCTTTTGAATTAGATAACGAATATTTTATTATTGGTAATGAGTTGTTTTTACCAACATTTGTTAAATATATTTTGGAACATCAAAGTAAAAAATATGTATTTGACGAGAATTACAAAATAAATATAATGGATAGTGATTTGAATATTATTGAATTAACCTATCATAAATATATGAAAATAAACAAGAATTCATTTGAAATTATAGATACGAAGAATGATGCGAAGGTGGTAGCGAAGGATACAAATCAGGTAGAGGAGACAAATGAGGAATAAATAACACTAACATGAGATAATAAAAATTGATTGTTTATAAGGTATATAAAAAAATATAAATATAAATACTATATAAGGGAGGAAATTATGGCAAATCACAGTGAAAACCATAATGATAAATCCCCAACGCATTCTTTAAATGATAAATGGGATATGTATTACCATTTACCAACCGACCCAAACTGGGATTTACGAAGTTATAAGCCAATTATGAAGGGAATTAATAAAATGGAGGACGCTTTAGCTATTATAAGAGCAATTAATATAAATGTAATTAAAGGATGTATGTTATTTTTAATGCGGGATGGTATCACACCAAGATGGGAAGACCCGCGGAATAGAAATGGTGGTTGTTTTTCATATAAAATACATAATAAAAATGTCGCAAATTGTTGGAATAAATTATTTAAATATGTTACGGGAGAGTCGTTTAGTACAACCGAAAATGTTAATAAACATATTAATGGAATTACTGTATCACCTAAACGCAATTTTTGTATCATTAAAGTATGGATGGATACTGATAAATATCAAGATAGTTCTGTGTTTAATGATATAATGGACGAACAATCTAGTTATGAATGTCTATTTAAAAAACATGAACCAGAAGATTAATTTTACACTAAAATAGCAATAACAATTATAATCAAGAGTATCAATGGGAAAATTGAATAGGATGTTTGTGAATTCATTTTTTATTATTATATAATACATTTAAATTATTTTTACTATTTATGAAAAAGTGGTTTACAAAAGTGAACGATATAGAAATCACTTTCTATATTGGTTCTACACAGCAGGATAATAAAGAACTAATCGATAAATCGGCGGATGATGACATGTGGTTTCATGTGTCAGAATATCCGTCAGCACATGTTGTTTGTAATTTATCGGAATTATGCATTACGGATAAAAAAATACTACGTAAAATTATCAAACAAGGTACTTTATGTTGTAAAATACACTCAAAATATGCAAATCAGAAGAATTTGAAAATTGTTTATTGTCTTATCAAAAATCTTGAAATGACGGATATTGCAGGGAAAGTTATACCTCATAATGAAAAATATATTACTATTTAGTAAAAATTACTAGACAAATTTTATTTCCAATAAATTAGTTTATTACACAACTAATTTATTTTTTCTCGTATTTACAATCATTTATACCATTGGTGGTAATGATGACAAACATAATTTAATTTCACCCAATGAAGCAACATCATATTTAATAATTAATGGTAAATCATTCCCCAAATACATTTCTAAATGACTACATAATGGAGTGCATTTTATAAAATGACTCAAACTTTTAAGTGAATATTCACCTTGTATTACTATACTCTCTTCAGATTTTTGAATGAATTCCATATTTCCATCTGATTCGGAACGATAAATTTTCGATTTTGCAAATGAACCTTCACATGAAAATATAATGTCATTCCCAACAGACTTGATTTCTATACGATCAGATATTCCATTCATGTCACGAATAATTTTTTGAAAATCACTTGTTGGTAAATTTATGACGGTTGAATATTCCAAATTTTCAGGAAAATCTTCATTGTCGGTATTTGGATCTATTAAACGTAATTTCTGTGTAGAGCATTGACGTATCTGACTGTTATCATATTGTAAACCAAGATGTGTTACAACTCCTTCATTGTAATCGTCTTTATCAATATATATGGATAAAGTATCATCATTCGACATGGTTGTAATCAACTTAAATAATTGTGAAGTATTCGCACATACTATAATTTGATTAGGTTCACATGAAAATGACTCAAATTTATACGCTTCCAATATAACATTTACTAATATTGTTTGTGTTTTATCAAAGTCGCAAATTGATAATCCATTTTTAGTGAATGTAATTGTCGCATCTGTTAATATGTCTTTAATAGCAGTTATCATGTTACGAATTGGTTGTATTTGAACTGTCTTAATTGTCAATACATTATTCTCTTCGTTCATTTTCCAAAGATTTATAAATAATATATGTTCGTTCGTTTTATATTGTCTTTTGTGTAATTTATCATAAACACATAATCAATAATTTTACATATATTTATTTGCTGAAAATTATTCCAAATATATATTTGTTGAAAAATAATTTAGGAAAAACTATACATTAGAATTATTGTAATGTATAGAAATTTGTTTCATATGACAATGGTTGGAATAACAACATCTTATTTAGGAATAATGACAAATTTGTATTTACAAAAACGTCGTCATGTAAGTAATGACAAAAATTTTCATCATTATTCTATCGTAATGAAAGAAAGTAAGAAATGGGCGCGATACGGCTTTCTGATAGGTTCCATATCGTATCTGATTTTAAGTAATTTTAATAAACAACTGATTTTTCATGTCCGAAACGCAATGACAAGTCTACCATCACTCCGGTAATAATACCACTGTCAATCATGTTACGAATGAAGCTGACGTCTTCACTTGTACCATCTGTTATTATTTTTCCGTCGTCATTAAATGATGTAATATTTCTAAAAAACCACGGATACTTAAAACGTGTATCTTCTAGGACACCATATCTCATCGCCATACATCCCATTCCTACATACGCACATTCTAACATATTTTTATTAGTTTTTACTAATTCAGCCCCTTCCTTTACAGAGAGAAATTGAAACGTACCATTTTTCTTATAATAATCTTCATCCCAATTTTTTACACAACATAATTGCTGACCTCCGTCCATCGCATAAATTCCAGATACAACTTTATATTGTTTGATGCATTTCTCTATTAATATATCTATCATTTGTGGCATAAATACCATGTCACTGTCTAACCACATTATAACATCATATTTATGTTTCCCGTTACCAAAAGGTTTTTGATCGGGTCCATCTAATACATTCGCTCCTAAACACAACGCACGCGCAAAATTCACTTGTGATGAATACTGATTTGATAATATGATATTATATTTATGTGAAATATTCATAATCGTCAACGTCCATGATTCAAAAAATTTATTTGAAAAATGATTACCGGGAATACAGAATATCACGGTTGGTTTATACATTTGGACTGGCTTGTTTAACAATGATGGATCTATATGTAATTCGTTAGTACTCATAATACACTAATTAATGATCTTTATTTATTTTGTTTTTCCAATATATTTTTCATCACGAAAATGCTGAAAATTGAACAAGACAAGCCCTTTAATGAAACATTAAACAGATGTATTATTAACTACGTAAAAACAATCATGCTACAATATTTAACGAAATATTCCTCTAATTACGATGTTTTCATTAAACATTCTAATGTAGAAGTTCACAAATATCAACAAGTTGCCCTCGATTGGTGTATTAAGAACGAGGAAATAAATACCGATGATACACTTTTCAACGATCATCGCGGAGGTATTTATGCAGATGAAATGGGTTTAGGTAAAACGATTACTACATTATCTCTTTTATCTACTCGTATTGTGCCACATACATTAATTGTCCTTCCTCCTATTTTAATTTCACAATGGAAAGAGTCCATTTTGAAATGCTGTTATGTTGAACCACTTATATTTTATGGAGCTAAAAGAAAGAATATTACTCTCGAACAGATTAAACAGTCGCCTATTGTTATTACGTCTTATGCTCTAGTGAAAGATTTAATATACAATAATTTACATTCGACTGGACCGAACTTCTGGAATCGTATTATATTTGACGAAGCACACCATATTCGTAATTATAAATCAAAACATTTTGATTATGCGAATACATTATGTCATTTAAATAGAAATGCTGTTCCGAAATTAAGTGTGTGGTGTTTGACAGGAACTCCCATAAATAATCGTAAGTCTGATTTGTATTCTTTGTATAAGTTGCTCGGAATGGAAACATCATTTATTACGACATATTATGATACTATTAAAAATGAAAAATTATTATTCAGAACAAAAACAAGTGTTGGAATACCAATGCCAAAACTTGTAAAAAATACAATAACACTTGATTGGGACAAATCATCAGAAGAATTCGCATTAGCCATTCAACTCCACAATAATGAAGTTGTATCTAGAAATACTATAACGGACACGGTTTCTGATAATGAAACAGTTTATCGTTTTGGTACTATAGCAAAATATGTTCGAGAACATCATTCATGTATACATCCATGCATGTTGAAAACATTCTTTAATAGTTCTTTTGGAAAAAATAAAGGCGCAGATATCCTTTCACGAAGTGCGAATACACTCGTAAATAGTAAAAATTATGGCATGTCATCAAAAATACGCGGATTCATAAAAACATTAACAAGCAGTATTAAAAATGAGCCCACTAATAATCGCATCATATTTTATAATTATCATAGCGAATTACACGCAATACAATATCATATCAGATTATTAATTAATTATTTGAATAATACGCACTTTGATTATGATCCAGAAATTATTAGTATGAGTGGTAAGGTTTCTCAAAAACATAGAATGAATTCTATAAATTCCAAGGATGAACGTCCCAAAATACTATTTCTACAATTATCAATGTGTTGTGAAGGTCTTAATCTTCAACAATATAATGAAATATACTTTATTACACCTTGTGTTAATCCGGCCAAGGAGGAACAAGCCATTGGACGTTGTTACAGAAAAGGACAAACAAAAACAGTAACAGTATATCGTTTTATTATGGATGAACTACAGTCTAACTATTATAACAATTTATCGAATACTATTGTAGATTCTTTGAAACATCACAACATATCACATGATACTATCCGATGTATTAATGAATTTATAGGTCCACAAATGACAACCAAAAAAATCACTTTACAATCGTCAGATCAAAAAATATTACAAATATCAAATAAAAAACAAGAGTTGATTAACGACGAATTTACATCATAATGAGTTTACAATAATATCAAACATTACATTCCAACCACCCCCTTTTTTCTTGTTATTTTGCTTGTTTGTGGATTATATTTATCAATGATATCATATTTCCATAATATATCATTGCATATGTGCTAATTCATTGGGATATTTATTTATTAAAAACGAATTTGGGTTTACCTTTACTGTCTGTTTCTAATTGCCCGACTTTTATTAAATCACCCAATCCTTCTACCGCATTATTGTAACTCTCCATGTCATAAATTTCATTTGTCTCTGTATTTAATGCGTAATCCTTTCTTCTATATGTTATCTGTTGTGCTTTCCACGTAATCTTCTTGATATTTAATTCATCTTTGTATGTTTTATCAACATCTATATTGGGATGACCGGTATAATCATTGGACTCCACTTTTCCAAAATTGTAACAAGCAACTGCTTCATCTTCATTTCTCTTTGTGGCATATAAATTACAATCAAAAGATGTCGATTTTACAGCATTTAATATTTGTTTGTTGATATTATTCTTCAAGTAAGATATTTCATATAACATTTCATCCGTTGTCACTGGAGTAACACCGTCAATTTTACTAGTATCACGAATACGTAATTCTGTATTTTTATCACTTGTACTTTGTTCTTCTGTTAATGTTGCCAAATACAAATATACCTTTACTGTTCGTAATGATTTGGGTAAATCCTCGTGACTACATATACGACGTGCACGTCCAATTACTTGATCTGTTCTTACCATATGCCAATATGGTTCTACAATATGGACGAATCGTGTATTTTTTAAACTAATACCTTCAGCACCAGATGCGGTAATCATAAAGATCTTTATTATTTCTCCATTATGATTATGTTTTGATCTTTTTTCTATTTGTGAAACAATGGATTCGGGAACCAATTTCCAATTACTATTATAGATATTACGAATTATTTCCTTTTCTTCAGCAGTTTCTGAACCAGTATATAAGACATATTTGGATTTTTCTTCATCACCAATATTTTGAACGATCGTCCATTTCCCTGTTGCTGTATTCTTTTTAATTTTGAATTCCGCATATCCATTCGCATTTAATATCATTTTTAAAATCCCAATACCTTCCAAAGTTCTAAATTGACTATATATTAAGTGCATTCCTGTGTTCTCTGGATGATTTATATTGGATAATAATGCTAAAAATTTCGGACTATATTGTTTCAAAGAATCCACATTCAAATAGACATAACTACCTTGTTTATTCTTTTTACCTAACTCTTTCAATGATTTTGTTAATCGTTTTTGATAATTCATATCTTCTGTAATATCTTCATCATCTTCTGGATTATAATCATCACGATTCATGATTTCTTTCTTTTTAACACCATCAAAATTATCTTCACTAACTTCGCCTTTACTATCCATAGATGGTTTTGGACGTTCAATATCTTCTGGAAATGCAAAATTACAAGCAGCACGAGAAAAAATCTTATAGGTAGAAGAAAAATTATAAATACTTTCACCATCTTTGTCTACCATTCCTTCTTTTCCTTTATTTTTCTTGTTTCGTTTTTCCTCTTCTGCTTCCTTCTTACGAATTGCTTGATATTCTGAAAATTGGTGATCGCTCATAGGTGTTTTCACTATAAAAATATTTTCATTATCACCCGTTTTTACAATTGACGGCATCAATTGTTCCTGTGCGCTTCTGAAATATGATGTTAAACCCAATATGCGTCGTTTAAATAAATTCACATTTTTAAGTTCAGAACTACCTTCGCTTATAAATAACTCATTAAAAGTAACTGGATTATCTGGTAACGACTTATAATTATCAATTTGTATATTTGATTCATTTACTTCTAATTTATTTTTCTTTAATATTTTGATTACTAAATTCATAAATTCATCATCGCTAATGTTTCCAGTGCTATCCAATTTAACACCGTTGTATTTATCAAACAATGCCCCATTACCTCCATAATAAGGGTTATATATTTGATTATTACCCATTTGGTAATACATTCTAGCTGATGCTTCATCTTCTATTTCTTCTTCTTTGTATTCTATTTTAGGTATGATGTTTATTTTTTGAACTTTTTGCGTCTTTCGTTTATTAGAGGATTTCTGTGTATTCGTTTTTGGACGATTTGCCTTCTTTGTTTTTCTAGCACCACCTACAATACCACTATCTCCGATTCCTAATTGTTTGCTAATATAATCACGTGCTGTGTCTATACCTTTTTCAAAACGCCCATATAAACTTTCCTCTTCTGTTGCGGCATCCAATTTATCTTCTTCCTTTTCCTTGGTATCCTTTTCCTTGTTATCCTTTTCCTTGTTATCCTTTTCCTTGGTATCCTTTTCCTTGTTATCCTTTTCCTTGGTATCCTTTTCCTTGGTATCCTGGACCATATCTTCCAATTTTTTCTCTTGTTCTTGATTTATTTTTTCCATTTCCTTAATTTGTTTTTGTAATTCTTTTTCTTGTTCTTTTTGCATTTCTATTCTTTCTTTACGTATTTCATCGTTTTCGTCCAATTTATCATATTGTCCTTTTAATTCATCTAATTCTAATTTTAATTTATCAAATTCTTCGCGTTGTGTTTCTATTATCTTCTTTTGTTCTTCTATCATTTGTTCTTGATTATATTGTTTATCAATAATCGCAGCAACATTGTAATTTTTTGATGTATCTTGTTTTTCTTGTTGTTCTTTCAATTGTTCTTCTAATTCATCATTTCTCTTTTTAATACTGTAAATATCATATTCTAAACCACGAATATTACCCTTTAATGTTTCAATATCATCGTCAGTAGTGTCTTTTTCTTCTTTTTCAGCATCTTCTGAATCGGATTCTTCTTCCTCTTCTTCCTTTTCTTCTTCCTTTTCTTCTTCTATATCGTCAGATGGCTCCATATCAACTTCATCTGATTCGAATTCTGTTTCTTTTTCTTCAGTAGGTGTATCAGATAATTCAGAAACATGAGCTTCAACTGTTTTATCTACTAATGCCTTTTCTAATATTTTGTTCTTCTCTTGAATAGAAACCAATTCTTCTTCCATACGAGTGACCTTGTCCTTCAATTCAGCAATAGTACTTTGTTGCTTATCAGCAATTTCTTTTTGTTTTTCCGCCAAATTTTCATCTTCTTCCTCGTCCTCATCTGGAACTTCATCCTCATCCTCGTCTGGAACTTCACCATCTTCAGTTTCTTGATTTAATTCTTCTTCACTGATATCTTCATCTGTGGTTTCTTCACTCTGTTCTGGAATTCCTTTTTCTTCAAAATCTCCATCATCTTGTAATTCTGTTTCAGATAGGTCTACATTTTCTTCATTTACGTCTTCCTCATTGATGTTTTCCTTTTTATCATCTTCCTCTTTTTCATCACCACCTTTGACTTTTTTTGTACCACGTAAAATACCACGTTTCTTTGTATTTATAAAACCAAATGGATTACGTGTAATTTGTAATTTATTACCACTATATTCAATAAAATCAAATGTATTGAATCCTTCTTTGTCAAACATTTCCAAAATAGCATCTTTGTTTATTTTTGCATCGCTTTTTACTTTGATATTAAACGTCCATGATTTAATATACCCACGTAACATGTTAAACAAAATACTAATTTCATTTGGATAGTTGATAATTGGAGTTCCTGATAATAAAATGACTTTTGCATTAGTAGCATTCATTATGTATTCATATAATTTATATGATGTTGATTTTTTATTCTTCAGTTTATTTACAATACGACTCACGAAATTATGCGCTTCGTCAATTATCAAAACACAATTATCAAATGGGTTACGACTATCATTTCCAGTTAATTTAACCATTGCCTTTTTTGTAAGACCATTATAATTCAAATCCAAATATTTAACTCGTATCATTTCATTTAATTGTAAATCAATCTCTTTTTGCTGTTCTGTAGTTAATGTAGGAAAATTTGGCTCTTTTTTAACATTTACCATCCAACAACCACCGCGTTTACGAATATATTCTTTGGAAATTGACATTGTTTTATGAAGTATTTCGACATATTCTGGTTTTCCATCGATAGATACAAATTCCCAATATTGATTCTTTTTAAATAACAAATCACCACATTTCTTTAATTCACTAAAAAAATTCATCTTTAATGACGCTGGTGTCATTACAACAATCTTTTTATCACTTTTCATACCTTCCGCAAGAGCAATAGAAGAACATGTTTTACCACTACCTAAACCGTGATATAATAATAATCCACGATAAGGTGTGTATATATTTAAATAATCACGAACTATTTTTTGATGTGTTAATAAACTGAATTCCTCATTCGCACTCGAATTACAACTAATACCACTTTCAGATGATTGTATTTCCTTCAAATAATCCTTAAACAATTCATTTATTTTTTTGACAAAAATTTTACGATTATTCATGTAATATGAAGACGATTTTACTAATATTTTGTCTCCAATTTGTGGCATATTCTTTTTGAATTTTTCAATACCAGAATTAATTAATTGTTGATCGAAAACACCCTCCTTGGGTTTTCTTCCGCGTTTTTTTACCGAAACATCCACTACTGGCATTTCTGATATTTTTATTTCATCGTCTGTATCAGCAACCTCTGTATCATCAACCTCTGTATCATCAACCTCTGTATCAGCGTCTTTTTTATCTGTCTTTTCTTCAATCTTTTTTTCTTCGGCATCATCTTCCCGTGTTTCTTCGTCAACTCTTGGTTCTATTACAATAGGTTCTGCTTTTTCAACAACGATATCAGATGTTTCATCTTTCATTACATCGGTTACTATTGCGTTTGTTGTTTCATCTTTTTCTTCTTGTACGACCATGGTTTTTGTTTTAAATTTTTTTAAACGTTCCATTATTTCATCCCTATTAATTGATACTTTTCCACGCTTGTCAATAATATCTGGACCCATTACTGATTTTTCTGATTTTTCTGTTTTTTCTTCTTTTTCTTCCTCTTTTTCAATGGGAATTTCATTGGATTTTTCTACGTCTTCAATATTTTTCACATTTTCTTCTTCTTTCTTACCAAAAAAAATCTTAAACATTTTTTTTCCCTTTGGAACTGGTTTTTTCTTTAATGTATCAATAATATTCATTATGTATATACAATAATAATATAATTTATATTGATATTGTATTTTATCCAAATTTACTAATATTATCCAATGCCTCTTTACACGCAATTTGTTCCGCCTTTTTCTTTATTTTATGCTGTCCCTCACCTAAAAATACAAATATTTTATTGTCTTCACTCATAACATCATGTATATCCTGGTATTTCTTTATATTTTTAACAGGAATTGCTTGAAAATGTTTCAAGTCATGAAATGATTGTCCTAAACATAAATATACTCCCATATGATATCCTCTATCCACATCATACTCACGTATCTCATTGTAATGGGGAGTTACTTTAAATTCTTTTTGTATTAATACTTGTAAAATATTTTTATAATTTTCATCATTCTTAATCAACGCAATCCAGTCTACATGTTTTTCATATACATTTTCAACAAAGTTTTGTGCTACTTGAAACCCAGGTCCGGTTATAAACGCACTCGTCCATTCTTTTTCACCTGTTGTATCTATTTTATTACTGTCTAAAAATAAGGCACCCAAAAAGGCTTCAAATAAACAACCTAATTTCTTTAAATTTGTACGTGTTTGTTTACTTTCACTGTGTTTTGACATTATATACCAGCGATGTAATCCCATATCAAATGCTAATTTTCCAATCGACTCATTTTTTACTAATGCTATTTTTTTCTCTGTCATAAATCCTTCATTCTCTTTTGGAAATCGCTTATATAAACAATATTTTGTTATACATTCCAATACTCCATCTCCTAAAAATTCTAATCGCTCATTTGATTTAGTGTGTAATGGTAAACAATTATTTGGTTTTTCTGCTATAATTATATTGTTTTCTTCATTTTCTTTGTCTGGACGACGTGTATATGAACGATGTATGAATGCACGTTTAAATAAATTAAAGTTTTTTATTTCAACATTGATATTGTATTTTTTTAAAATGGTATATACGTCGGCTTCAGTTATTTCATTATTTAGGGGATTATATGGATCAAAATATAATTTTTCATTACCATTTTCATCTTTGATAATCGTAATATCTTCATCCGTTTGATTCTGTGTAAATGTTGACATCACTTATTTATAATGATTACAATATTATTATATTCATTCAATTTTTATTTTATACATGTAATGTTTTTAATGTCCGAAGGTGTAAAAAAAAATATTTGCTTAATATATAAAAATGGTCTTAAGTGGAAGTAAAAAAACAAGCTCAATGGCAAGTATTACTAACCGTTCAACAAGCGGAGGTAACAAAAAAGCCGGTCTTCCTTCACGCACTGATGGTCGCTCCATGTGGTCTCAAGTTGCTTTGAATGGTACAACACAAAAATTATCTCTTCTTAAATTACCCGTATCTTCAACAACACGTCCTTCACGTCCTATTGGCGTTCGTCCCATGCAATGGATGTAAATATATTATTAGGGTAATATCAATATAATAAGAAATACTATTTTATTATATTGAAAATGAGAATTATTATTGATTATCGAGAACATGATTTATATAATTTGATGGA
>Ga0181601_10000214_pt1 | contig 45699 bp, 38 predicted proteins | sample 041ome_8_FD_133020 | JGI IMG/M metagenome (GOLD analysis project Ga0181601, IMG submission 133020) | Coastal salt marsh microbial communities from the Groves Creek Marsh, Skidaway Island, Georgia - 041407BS metaG (megahit assembly) | ecosystem: Environmental > Aquatic > Marine > Intertidal zone... | reverse complement strand
GGAGCAGTTCACTGCCATACTGAACGCGGCCAACCAGACTGGACAACTATTTGGCAATCCAAGGGAGTCAGGCACCATAGGTGGCATCACCACAGAGGTATACACTTTAAGTTCAAACCAGTTGGATCTGCCCATATTCAAATTCCAGAAATCAGTTGGAGGAACATCTAGGTCATTCGAGATAGTGCCCAGCACCATGACAGATTCTGATTCAATATACGAATCATCACCAGTGCCAGGCACGGGATTGACATACACATACAGATCAGATGGATCAGGAGACAGTTCCAACAACACAGGATTTTTCTTCCTGTTCAAACAGGGGACGATGCAGAACCAAGAGTTCACTGTTGACACGGCGATCACGAACTATGTGAAAAGTTTTGAAACGTCCAACATCAACAACACGGACGTGTGGCTATACAAGTTGGACCAGTTTGGACAGTTGGCAGAATCATGGACCAAGGTGCCATCACTGTCAGGCAACAACGCAATTTATAACTCGTTATCAAAGGCAGAGAGAAACACCTACAACGTGGTAACCAACAACAACGACGCAATCGACCTAGTGTTTGGAGATGGCAACTTCTCGAACATACCTCTGGGCAACTTCAGGACCTACTACAGGATCAGCGACAACGCCAAGTATGCTATACAGTCATCGGACATGCAGAACGTACAGTTGACCGTGCCATACACGGACGCCAACGGTGCACAGCAGAGTTTGACCATGAGTGTGAGTCTCAAAGCCAGTGTCTACAATTCAGCGGCCACGGAATCCAATGATTCAATCAAAGAGAAAGCGTCTCAGGTTTATTATTCACAGAACAGGATGATCACGGCGGAGGACTACCAAGTGGTACCTTTGAGTGCGTCACAGGAGATCGTCAAAGTTAGATCAGTCAACAGGTCCGCTTCTGGAATAAGCAGGGCCAAAGAGATACTGGATCCAACGGGTGCATATTCGAATGTAAGTGTGTTCGCCGAGGACGGAATATTATACAGGGAAGAAAGTGTACAGCAGTTCACATTCACTTTCAACAACAGGAGCGACATACAGTCAACCATAGATACATCTGTGGAAGCAAAACTTAAGGAAGCATACGCCAGGCAGTTCTACTACTTGAAGTACGGAACCAAAGATGCCAGCACACTTTCGGCAACATGGAATTCTACAACCACATCGACCAACACTAACACGGGTTATTTCACTTCAGGTGGTCCGTTGGTGATAGGTGATTCTGCAACTTCAAACATGAAATTTGTTAAACCAGGTGCATTGGTCAAATTTACCTCTCCAGACACAAGGAAATTTCTCAATGGAACATTGGTCACATCTACCACGGACAACGCGGAAGACAGGGCATGGGCCAAGATAGGTGAAGTAATTCTTGATGGAGCCAACGGTGGATTAGGAAATCTAGAAACAGGGGTAGGTCCTGTGACTCTGACAGACATTATACCAAACGGATCGGTGGTTAATGCCATAATCCCTAATTTTACAACTGCATTTTCAACAACACTAGAAACAGATTTACAAGACAGGATAGAGGCATACGAAGAGTTCGGTTTGAGATACGATGTTGATTCGGAGACATGGAAAGTGATCACATCAACGAACCTCAGTACAAGCACTGTGTTTGACCTTGCAAGTGCAGGATCCACAGCCGGAACAAATTCTGATGCCAGTTGGTGGTTCAAGTTCACCAACGACGGTAACACATACACCGTGCAGTACAGGAAACTGGACTACATTTTTGAATCAGAGTCTCAAAACAAGTTCCACTATGATGTTGAAGAGAAAATCTATGACTACACCACGGGCAGGAGTGTCAAGGACACAGTGAAAATACTTAAAACAAACAGCATTGTTTCATCAGGCAACAGTGTTGGATATCCCATCACATGGCAGGTTGTTGATGTGGTCACAGAAGCAGATGGCTTCCAGGACAACAGGAAAGTGAAAGTTGGTTTCTTTGATGCGGATGACGACGGAGTAGTTGACAATCCGGAATTGTTTGACATATTTGTTGAACCTACTTTATCGGAGTCCACTAAGTTTGTGTTCTTTGAAAAATACACAGGCTATGACAACATAGAGAGATTCAGACCATACGCATCAACCAACTTTGTTGTTGCTGAAAAAGAAACAGCCATCGATCTTAACACCACTTCTTACACGGATGGACAATTATTTTACTTCTATGACAGTGCAGAGGATGTGATAAAGAGTTACAGTTCTACAACAAATATTCTTACCACGACAACAGATTATATTGCTAGGAGAGGTAGGGGTTCGATTAATTTCCAATACAAACACCACGCAGGACAGGAAACAAGGATAGACCCCAGTGTGTCAAACATTGTTGACGTGTACCTATTGGAGAGGACCTATGATAACCTTTTCAGAATCTGGTTGCAAGACGGAGGGATAAAACCAACCGTGTCCACGGCCGACCAGTTAAGGATCAATTACTCGGGGACACTAAACCCTCTTAAATCATTGTCAGATCAGATAATATACCATCCTGTGAAATACAAGATACTTTTTGGTTCAAACGCAGAAGAACAATTACAGGCAACCTTCAAAGTTGTGAAAAATACAAAAACAAACGTGTCAGATGCAGTGATCAAGACCAGAGTGATCGCGTCGATCAACGAATTCTTCGCGTTGGACAACTGGGATTTTGGAGATACGTTTTATTTCACAGAATTGGCCGCATACATACACAATCAACTAGCACCAGATTTACTGACTGCGGTTATTGTGCCCAACCAGACGGGACAGGGTTTCGGGTCCTTGTTCCAGATCAATTCAGCGGCAGACGAGATTTTCATCAGTGGGGCCACTGTTGATGATGTGTCAATCATAACAGCACTGGGGGCAAACCAATTGGCGGCTTCTGGCTCTGTGGTCACATCAACTTCAACTGCCACGACCAACACCACGACAGGATCAGCAGTGTCAGGCTCTACTACAACAGGTTCCGGTTCAACCACCGGCAGTAGTGGGGCAGGATACTAATGGCGGACAATCCCACAAACGCTTTAACAAACAATGAAGTTGTCAAACAGGGCAATAATGAGTACAGGCGTACAGTACAACACCTGCCGGCATTCTACAGGACGGACGCAAACCAGAGATTTTTGGCTAGTACCATGGATCCATTGGTACAGCAAGGTTCACTGGAGAGATTGGACGGCTACATAGGCAGACAGGACGCTTACACAAGGAGTGTCAGTGATAGATATATCACTGCAACAAGTAGAGACAGATTCGCATACCAACTAGAACCTGCAGTCACGTACACAGACAGGGACACCACTTCGGTGAACCCAGAAGACCAGGTCAAATTCACAGGCACGTATGACGATTACATAAACCAGATCAAGTATTTCGGAGGCAAGGTCAACAATCACGATAGGCTAAACAAGGAGACCGTGTACAGTTGGAACCCGGCCATAGACTACGACAAATTAATCAACTACAGGGAGTACTATTGGATACCAGAAGGGCCTGGGGTGATAGAGATAGATTCTGTTGGACCCAGTGCGGTGGCAGAGTACAGTGTGACAAACAACAGCCAGTCGGCTTATGAATTCACACACAGAGAGAACGAGGACAATCCTATATTGACCCTTTACAGGGGAAACACGTACAAGTTCAACGTAAATGCCAAAGGACATCCGTTCTGGATAATGACGGAACCCTACAAGAACAAGTTATCGTTGGACGGTTTGACCTCGACTATATTTGACACAGGTGTCATCAACAATGGTGCCGACGAGGGAACAGTCACATTCACGGTGCCTACGACAGGTGCTCCAGATACTTTGTACTACCAGTGTGGCAATCACGATGCCATGTACGGCATCCTACAGATAAAAGACGCCACGAGCACCACAACGATAAACGTCGAGGATGAAATAATAGGTGTTAAAAATTACAGCCTAAGGACCTTGGACATTTCAAACGGCATGAAGATCAAATTTACAAATGCTTTGGTGTCCACAGAATATCAAGACAAGGAGTACTACGTGGAGGGGGTAGGTGATGCCATAACCCTCACAGATGTCGAGGATCTTATTACCCCGGGTTCTTATGCAACCGAATCTACGATACCTTATGATCAGGCAGGATACGATTCACGTCCATACGCCAAGTCATATTACACACCAGAAAACAAGGATTACATTACGATCAAGAGAGACTCACGTGATCGCAACGCATGGTCAAGATACAACAGATGGTTCCATAAGTCCATCATAGACGAGACCGCAAGGGTCAGCGGTTTCACACCTACACTGAACGAGGATGACAGGGCCAAGAGACCGATCATAGAATTTGATTCTGGACTTGCACTGTACAACCACGGCACAGTGGCTAAGAAATCTGTGACGCTTTACGACACTGTCACAACAGATGCATTCAGCACAGTGGTCAGACAGACCGGTTACATCATTGACGGACTGGCACTTGCTAACGGAATGAGGGTAGTGTTCGCGGCAGACACAGATCCCACGGTAAAGAACAAGATATACGACGTCAACTTCGTCACAGCGGGCGACAGCACACAGGTCATAAATCTAACAGAGGCATCAGACGGTACACCAGTGGACAATGATTCCATATTCATCGAGTTCGGAACAACAAACCAAGGCAAGACTTTCCGTTATGACGATACAACGGAATCTTTCATAGAAGCCCAGGAGAAGACAGGAGTAAACCAACAGCCATTGTTTGCCATGTTCGACAACGATCACACACCATTCGATGATGCAACCACCTATCCCAATTCAACATTCACGGGAGCAAAGGTTTTTGCCTTCGCAACATCAGACACGGCCACAACGGACACTGTGTTGGGGATCAAGGTCAAGTACAACACCATCAACAATGTTGGAGACATTGTCTTTGAGTCAGACCACACGTCAGGGACCTTCACCTACAAGGATGGTACAAGCACAAAGACGAAAAATCTAGCGGAGGGACACCTTCACTACACGACAGGGAGGTCAACGCACAACTCACGTAGTGCGTGGATCAAGAGGACAAGCGAAAGCAAACAACGTGTGATACGTACATTCATTGTTGACGCAACAGAGAAACAGTTGTTCCCCATCGACTTCTACAAGGATTCAGCGGACCTAACAGATCTAGAAGTGTCAGTATCCGTCAATGGTTCGAGGAAGACGCTGACGACAGACTACACTCTAGAGACAGGAACAAAAAACAAATACGTAAAATTCAACAAGGCATTGGAAGTAAATGATCAGATCAGGATTGCAGGATACAGCAGTGCGGAAAAAGTTGCCGGCAAAGGAATCTACGAGATACCGGAAAATCTAGCGACCAACAGTCTCAACCAACAGTTGGGCACATTCACTTTTGGACAGATACTGAATCATGTGCGTGACATATTTGACAAGAACCAAGATGTAACAGGTGCAATACCGGGGATATCTAACCTACGTGACAAACCCGATGCCAGGCTCAAAGGCGGTAGCATACACCAGCATGAGGGATCATTACTGCCGGCCATATTCAATCTAGTAGACCAAGAAGCGAACTTCGTAACTTCTGTTGATTACGTGGCACAAGAATATGAGAAATGGTACAACGCATTCTTGACACACGCGATTGGCACTGCATACGAGGGATCGCCGGCTAACAGGGTTGATGAGATAATCTCAGCAATCACACCAGGCAGGAATAGCAGTTTCCCATTCTACTATGAAGACATGATAGGTTGGGGAGAAAACGTTTCGACTAGGTCATACACCGTGATGGGTGCATCACAAACACAATACGCTCTGGATTCACAACATGATATCACAACATTGAGCAACAGGGCAGTCTACGTTTACCTAAACGATGCTCAACTGATACTAGGAACAGATTACTCTTTCAGCACAACAGATGATAGCGTCACTATCAGTAAGACGTTGGCAGAGGGAGACAAGATAGTGATCAAGGACTACACCGACACCACAGGCAGTTACATGCCACCATCACCTACCAAACTGGGAATGTACCCTAAGTTTACGCCTGAGGCATTCACAGATACAACATATCTCACAGACACAGCAGTGATAAGGAAACACGATGGTTCTATAATGAAAGCGTATGGAGACGAGCGTGATGCGTTGATCTTGGAACTGGAGAAAAGAATCTACAACAACATAAAGGTAACATACGATGCCACGCTGGTGGACATACATGATGTTTTGCCTAGTGCTTTCACATCAACGGAATACACGCTTCAGGAAATAGACGGTGTGATGGGACCTGACTTCTACCAGTGGGCTGGACGTAACAACGTACAGTACATCAATAACACAGCATTCACGGAAGGATCACCCTTCACTTACAACTACGCAAGGTCCAAAGGACGATTAATAAACCAAAACCTACCAGGACACTGGAGGGGCATATACAAATATTTCTATGATACGGACGCACCACACGTCAGACCATGGGAGATGTTGGGCCATGCAGAGAAGCCCACGGACTGGGACGCGACCTACGGTACCGCACCATACACATCTGGTAACGACGTACTATGGAACGCCATAGCAACTGAACCTGGCAGATATGGTAAGCCTGATATCAGGAACTACCTACCTGTTGACGCATCGGGTAACCTACTAGATCCATTAGCGGCGGGACTAGTTGACAATTTTGACATCCCGGGAAGGCAGAACGCCTGGAAGTTTGGTGATCAAGCACCAGCGGAAACGGCATGGAGGAGATCCAGCGCCTACCCATTCACAGTGATCAAGACATTGTCTCTTACCAAGCCAGCGAAATTTTTCTCTAACCTTTTTGATCCATCTAGATTGTCAACAAACGTGTCGGGTAATCAGATCTACTCAGACACCAGTATTAGGAAGACATTGGCAACGGCCAAATACCATCTGGAAACAGAGACCAATTTAGCGACAGGTGTGACGATAAGGTACCAGACATCGGGTTATCAACCTTTTGTGATCAACTACTTGGTCTCTAGGAACCTAGACAGCAAGACTTTCTATTACGACAAGATGAAAAATCTAAGTGTGCAGTTGCTATACAAGTTAGGAGGATTCACGGACAAGGACAATATAAAAATATTGACAGACAGTGTTTCCCCAGGATCTAAGTCAGGATCAAAATTCATACCAGACGAGAACTACAAGATACTTTTCAGGACGTCCAATCCTGTGGAGAGTTTCCAGTACTCGGGTGTGTTGATTGAGAAGAACACAGATACAACTACCAAGACAGACGGATCATCAGTGACAAACATCGGCGGATACAAGATTTTGGGTTACAGCACAACAAAACCATATTTCAACTTCAATTATCCGATTAAGACCACTACGGCCAATGCAGTATCTGTAGAAGGATCTACGGTGGTTGAACAGTACACAGCATACCAAGAAACCACACAGATCATACCTTATGGGCACGTGTTTGACACCATACAGGATGTGGCAGACTTCCTCTATGGGTACGGACATTGGCTTGAATCACAAGGATTCCGATTCAACAAGTTCTCAACCGAACTAAAAGAAACATTGAACTGGGCAAACGCAGTGAGGGAGTTTCTGTTCTGGACCACACAGGAATGGTCCCCAGGCAGTGCCATCACAGTCTCACCGGCCGCTGACGGTTTTGAGTTAGACACCAACAACAGCATAGTAGGCAAACTTAGAAACCTAGCAGGTGACTACTCATTATTAGATTCAGGAGGCAGGAAGATTGACATCGGTGAGGTATCCACCAAGCGAATAGGTAAGACTTTTGAATTGGGGATCAAATCCAACACAGTGGGTCTTTACAACATAGCATTAAACACAGTGCAGAAGGAACATGTATTGTTGTTTGACAACAACACAGTATTCGCGGATATAATATATGATCCGTTCACAGGATTTAGACAACAGAGACTGAAATTAGTAGGTTGGAAGACAGCAGGGTGGAATGGCGACTACTATGCACCTGGTTTCGTGTTCGATGCCTCAGAAGTTACATACTGGACGGCCAACACAGACTACAGGATTGGTGATTCGGTTGAATACCAAGGCAAGTTCTATGTGGCAAAAATTAATCAAAACTCGGGCAAAACTTTCGACAAGGTCAACTGGACACTAAAGGATGAGAAACCAGCACCACAACTGATCCCCAACTTTGACTACAGGATTGCACAGTTCAAAGATTTCTATGAGTTGGAAACCAACAACTTCGATGAATCACAACAGCAGTTAGCACAGAGACTGACCGGCTACCAGAGCAGGGATTACCTAGAGAACCTCTTCATCAATGACGTGTCGCAGTACAAGTTCTACCAAGGATACATCAGGGAGAAAGGCACAAAGAATGCCATAGATAAGATATTGAAGGCCAAGTACGAGGGCGAAGACATCACGCTCGATCTGTATCCAGAATGGATGATACGTACAGGTAACTTCGGTAACACAGATTCGATAGAGAACATACAGATCACACTGAAAGACGACGAGATAACGGCAGACCCGCAGAGCATAGAGTTGTTAGACACAACCAATGACGCAGTGGACTATCCGAGATCAGATGCCATAGTCAAAGACGATTTCTACTACAAACCAGTTGAGTACACAGCATCTACTACATTCAAGAGATTGGACTACACCAAGGAAGGTGTCAGCAGGGACACGGCACAGGTGTTCAAGACCGCAGGATATCCACAACTGCAACAGGTACAGCACACTGCGTTCAACATAGACGAGATACTAGACCTGGACATGAACGCCATATCAACGAACGACCTGATATGGGTTGCCAACAAGAGCAATCGTGATTGGGACGTGTTCAGGATAACCAGTGCTGGCATAAAGATAGCGGATCTACACTTGATAAATGATTCCACACAGTTAGAGATCACTTTCACTGGCTCCCACAACTTGACGGCAGGTTCAACAACGACACAGGCGGACTACTTTGGGATATCAAACAGCGAAGAAGCAACACTCAACGGTGTGTACCAGATCAGTGCAACACCTGATCACAAGACGGTGATCATAGACTACGACGGCAATGTGGGATTCATCCCCGCACTAGAGGACGGATCAACAGCAGACAGTTACGGAAACATATACAAGTTCGTGTCAGTTAGATTAGCGTCTATGGATAACGTCAACGACCTCATAGATTTTGAAATTTACACAGACAAAGATGACGCAATAGAACAGCCGGGAGACAAGGTGTTCGCGGACGCTGACAGTTCGGGAATGTGGCGTGTGTACGAGAAACAGGATCCATACACAACAGGATTGGTCCTATCACCAGACGCCAGCACAGCGGAACAGGATTTTGGATACAGGATCGTGGCACGTAATGACGGCAGGACGGTGATAGCATCTGCACCAGGCAAAGGGCAAGGTGAGGTACATTTCCTGTTTAGAAGTTCAACGGAACCAGGAACCACTCTACAGACACAGTCAACAGCCACTATGACCGACAACGATGACAACACCAGCAGATTGGGTGAGTCTCTTTCCATCAGCACTGATGAGAACTTTGTGGTAGCAGGAGCACCATATACCAATGCGGTAGGATCCGACGGAAGCACAAGGTTTATGAATTCAGGACTTGTGAAAGTTTACATTTGGGATCCAAGCACATTTAAGTATGGCATATTGGACACGGTGAGGGCACCAACTGATGGATCAACATTGAATGAAAACGCTAACTTCGGATGGGCTCACAAAATTTCAGAACCAGGCATCACTTCAATAAGGACAACAGCAGACAAATACATGTTCGTGTCCGCACCAGGACACGACAACGACAGGGGTCGGGTGTACATGTACACGTGGGGAGTGGGTGCAGACGGATCAACATACGACACTTGGACACAGGATTACACCATAGAATCACCAGCCGGCGGCTCAGGACAGAGATTTGGACATAGGATACAGGCCAACGACAACGGCGACATCATAGCAGTAAGTTCACTTGCACCTGGCAACGCGGGCAAAGTGGAGATATTCATAAAGACGTCACAGAGCAATGATGGAAGCACACAGAATTCATTCGCACTGGCACAGACAATAACGGGCGTGGCGTCAGACGGTTCAAGCATCAACACAGCGTTCGGTGAATCCATAGCAATGAGCAAAGACGGCACCACACTTGTCATAGGTGCACCGGGTGTCGACGGCACTGTACATCCAGATGCAGGAGCCATATACTACTACAAATGGAACGCAGATGATTCAACTAACACATACACACTGCAACAGACCATAAGTGCACCTAGTTCGAGCACCAACATGAAGTTCGGTACAAGTCTAGACATAAACAATGATGGTACAAGATTGGTTATTGGTGCTGAAAACTTCTCAAGTTTCAGGGAGATGAAATTTGATGGAGGAGAAACCACATTTGATTTGCAGGACACCAACATAGTCGACAGCAACATTCAATCTGGAGGAGCATTCACAGCCACGATGTACAACACAAAATTTGTGATTGACGACAGGCTAACATCACAGAACATGTCTGAGAACGATGATTTCGGACGCGGCGTGTGTATGATTGACAACTCTTTGTTCGTTGGTGCACCGAAAGACGATGGCAACACAGCATCAGACGGAAGCACTAAAATTGTTAATGACGGCTCAGTCGCTTGTTATGATCTCACAGTCAACAATGAATATGCATGGAAGAACATAGCCACAGAGACGGCACTAATAGATACTGATAAACTGGGCAAAGTTTTTGAATTCAATAAAAAAACTAAACAATTACAAGAGTACTATGATTTATATGATCCCGTCAAAGGCAGAATACTTGGTGTAGCAGACAGGGAAATCAACATCAAGACTACGTGGGATCCAGCGACCTATAATGTGGGAGACAATGCAAACAACAAAACGCCATGGGCAGACACACACGTAGGTGAGGTATGGTGGGATCTGTCAACAGTGAAATGGTTGTGGTACGAACAAGACACTCAGGAATACAAGACTAACCATTGGGGACAGACTTTCCCTGGTTCAAGCATAGATGTGTACGAGTGGGTTGAATCCAGATTACTACCAAGTCAATGGAATATCAGGTCCGCAGGCACTGGTGAGGCAGTGTCAGGCACAGCACTATACGGCGACGATTCGAATTACACGGTGGCGCAGAAATATGACTCAAGATTAGACAGTTTCGTAAATTTCTACTACTACTGGGTCAAAGGCAAGACCACAATACCTACGAACAGCGTGGTCAACAGGAAGAACACAGTGTCTTTTGTTGCCAACTTGATTGCAAACCCAAGATCGTTCAATTACAAGTATTATTCTATCACAGACACTAACAAATTTTTACTCAACAATGTAAATGGTTTGACCAATGACGACATAGTGTTGAATGTAGATATACGTACAAACTCATTCGAGGGGGATTCACACAGTGTTTGGAAGTTGGTCAGGGAGGGCGACGCCGATTTCAGACCCGGATCACAGATAGAGACACGTTGGTGGGATTCTCTGATAGGCAAAAATTCAGCAGGCGACATGGTTCCTGACCTAAATATTCCTTTGAATGAGAAATACGGTAACAATATAAGACCAAGACAGAGTTGGTACGTGAACAGGTATGAGGCACTGAAAGAGATAATAGACTATGCCAACACTGTGCTTAAGAAAAATCAACTGGTAGGTCAGATAAGTCTCACAAATCTTGACTCCCAAGATCCAGAACCAACAGCACAGAGCCTAGAATGGGACTCATCCGTTGATACATACGCTGATCTGACATATATTAATACGGCAGATATTTCAGGTACAGCAAACTATCTTGTGAAGTCCGACGAAACGGCCAACAACTATTGGGCGATATACACCTGGAATGGAACAGAATTCACAAGGACCAAACTACAAACGTACAACACATCCTCTTACTGGGGTTACACAGATTGGTATAAGACAGATGGAGACATGGTACACAGTGAGAACACTAAAATTGACAAACAAGTCAAATACCAATACGAACTGGATACACTGGATCTTGCGATAGGTAAACATGTTAAAGTCACAAGTGCAGACACGGGCGGATGGAAACTGTTCATGCGGACCGCCACTGGTTGGGAAAACGTTGGAACAGAAAACGGCACCATCAGATTAAGCACTAAACTTTACGACTATAGCCAAGATGCATCCGGATTTGCGGGCGATGACACATTCGACGACAACTTCTTTGACCAAGAGCCAAGCATAGAGACAAGGAAAGTGTTAACAGCATTGAGGGATGACTTATTCATTAATGACCTTGCAGTGGAATACAACACATTGTTCTTCACAGGATTGAGAAAAGTGCTTTCAGAACAGACATACGTGGATTGGATGTTTAAGACATCATTCATAAATGCCAAGAACACGGTCAGACAACTGGATCAGAGAAAGACCTACACAACAGGAACAGACAGTTGGATAGAGAGTTACATCAATGAGGTCAAACCATTTCACACCAAATTGAGAGAGTACCGATTAGGCTATAAGAAAACAGATACTCAAGACGGCATATATTCAGACTTTGATAATCCTACTTTCTATGACGCTAGGACAGGAAAAATCAGAAGCCTCAATGTTGAATCGGACACAGAGAAGTTGACAGAATATCCACATCAGATGTGGTACGACTATCACAAGAAGTATGTGCAGTCGATCACAGTTACAGCGGGTGGTTCAGGATACGAGATAGCACCGACAGTTACTATCCTTGGAGGAACTATAGGATCAACGGGACCTTTCCAGATACAGGCAACAAGTTCGTCGGGTCCAACAAGTGGACAGTTTGGTTACTACTATCCTTTGTTCACTAGTGAGAAACAGGCCAAAATCTATGACACGCAGAATTCGGGTTCGGGCACAGTCAAGGCCTACACCTTTGATGGTTACACAGATACATTCTACGGACCAACAGCATCGGTCAGGGAATCAGAGAGTGACAAGTCAAGCACATTCAAGATGTATGTGACGCCAACAACCACAGCCGCTACTGCCACGGCTATCATACAAGGAGGCGCAGTAACAAAAATAAATGTAACAGGTATAGGTGCGAACTACACGTCAACACCTACAGTTGTCATATCAGGTGGCAAGAAAGACGGCACGACACCGACGGACACTGCTAAAGCATATGCGAATCTCAACAATGACCTTGTGAGGGATTTTGACACAACGATCAAATTTGACAGGGTATCAAGCACTTCGCGTGTTGTTGACTGGGCCTCATCAACAGCATACGCTTACAACGATTTAGTGAGATATAAAAATCAACTTTATAAAGTAACGAATGCCTTCACTTCAAGCACGGACTTCAACGATAACATCGGAAGTGTGTATAAAGTATACGGTGATGAAACAGGACTTACAGCGGCGGACAGGACCAAGGGATTCTATACACCGGGATCTGGAATGCCAGGCAATGAATTAGATCAGGTTATGTCAGGTGTGGACTACGGTGGCACAATGGTAACTGGATTATTATTCAATCAGGAAGCAGGATGGGATAGATCCGGTTGGTATGATTTCCCTTGGGATAACTATGGAAATTCGAGGGTCAAGGCTTTCAGAGGAGATGGTTCATCAAATACTTTTACATTCGACACTGCACCTGCAACGACAGACGTGTATCAAGTTTACATAACTGCGGATGACAGCACAAGGACAAAACTTCCAGATGTTGTGAGGGGAGATGGTTCAACAACGGTATTACCCGTTGGCGGATTGAGCATAAACCCAGATGCAAATTCATTGGTAGAGTTCATACCATTCGATGATGACGGTGTACTCACACCGACTGACGACAGGACATTAGATTCTATTGTGAAAGGTGGTCTATTCACATCAGCGTTGGGACACGCACCTAGCGATATAGTGTTAGAGGGAGATGACTTTGTTTCACCTGATACAAGTTACGCACCAGAAGAAACTGTACCAGGTCAAATATTTGACACACTAGACATCAAGGTTTACACATCACCAGAGTCAGGTGTGCCCTTAATAAGCGAGAAGAACTACACAGGAAACGGAAGCACAACCACATACAGCATCGGAGACTATCCAGGAACATTGGGATCAATCACAGTAAGTGTTGATGGCGTGGTGAAAAAACTTACAACAGATTACACGCCCGATATTGGAAATAAAACAATTACATTTACGTCAGCGCCTGCAAACCACTCTGTCATATCAACCAAGGTGTTCGCAATATCAGGTGAGAACTACAGGGTGCTTGATACATTTACCGGTGACGGAAATACCAAGGTTTACGCAACATCCACTAGGGGGAAATTCCATTTGGACTCAACAATAGACGCAGGGATCTATGTGACTGTTGATGGTTTGCCATATAGTGAAGATGATGGCGATTTCACAACAACAACTGTTGATAACAACATTACGGTGACCTTTACTACAGCACCTGCAAACAATGCCTACATACAGATAGCAGGATTCCAAACGTCAAGCACCACAACAAGAAGTTACGCAAGTATAAGGAATCAAGAACTGACATACGCAACCGGGACAGACAGATACACCCTAGACTATCCACCTGGGTCAATTGGACCATTCTCAGGACTGACACTGGTCGAAGTGAACGGAAGGATGTTGCGAGGCCCAGACAACACCTATTACGTGGGAGATGGAAGTACTTACACCTACGGTGTGGTGTCGGGACTGGATGATGACTCAACGGTAGATCCAGCGAAGACGATAACAGCCGCTTCACAGGTGGAAGTGTATGTTAATGGAACCAAAAAAGATCTTAACACAGATTACACAGTGGACATACTAAATCAAAACATTGAATTTAAGACAGAGTCTTTGCCAACGTCAACAGATGTGATCTGTATTTCAACGTTGGTTGACCACCATTACTTCAATGAAGGCACTGACATCATCTTGGTACCGAGTGCGATCACTTCACCGTACTCATTGTCAAACAGTGACAAGATCTCAGTGACAACGTTCAACAATGCCCTAGGCATGAAACAGAGAAGAGAAGTATTAGAAGGAAGGCCAAGCGGTGTGTTCAAATTGAGGTTTGACACCCTGAACGCAGGATACACATACGTGTGGTTGAATGGTGAGCAACTAGTACAGGGATCAGATTACCTGGCAAGTGGCAACACGATCACAGTCTACGGCAAGACGATAACATCATCAGACAGGCTGGATGTGATGTACTTCGCTCTTGAATCTGCAACAGGTGCCACAGGATTCAGGATATTCAAGGATATGCTGAACAGGACATTCTACAAACGGATCTCGAAAACGGCCACAACGAAATTATCATCTGACATGACCGAAGGTACGCAGACCATAACTGTGGACGATGGTACAGTGTTGCCTGACCCTAAAAACATAATCAGTTATGACGGATCATCTGTGGCATCTATAATGCCAGGAGTCATATTCATAGACAAAGAAAGAATAGAATACTTCACAAAATCAGGTAACACGTTGGGACAACTTCAACGTGGTACTTTAGGTACAGGAATTAAGGAGCATGGATCAGGCACGGAAGTGGTAGATGCGTCTGGTACTCAAACCATCCCTTATGCGGACACCGTAAACACCAACACCTTCACTGGTGATGGCGCTAAGACATCATTTACCACTACTTTTGCACCGTCCGACGCTCGTCAATTAGACATTTTCGTTGGTGGCCAGCGAGTGTTGTTGACTAGCGAGGACGGAAGCACAACCAATTACAGTATAACTACGTGGGATGGTAGCACAGACAACTTCCATTTTTCAGCAGATTATGTTGCAACTAACGGTGAACCAGCAAACGGAGTTCAAATTAAAATATTACAGAAGAAAGGACAGGTATGGTACACGGCGCTAGATGGTAATCCAGCGGATGGTAAGGATTACAGGCATCGAGCACTCCACAGGCTAAATTCATTGCTAACGAGCCCACAAACGCACCTGAATAAATACACTAGATGACACAGGAAAACAAACCCACAGAATCAAAAGAAGACAACAAGAAGCCTCAAGATAACACGGGTGTTATGATGACTGGGCATATAAAGATTTTTGATCCAGAAACAGGTGAGGTCATTGTAGACAAGAGAAATGCGATACACTACGAAAACATGTCTCAGGCTTTGGCAAATTCATTAGCGAATAAATCAACAGGATTTATCCATGAGATGGCATTCGGAAATGGAGGCACAACTGTTGACCCAACGGGAGTCATAACTTACCTTACACCAAATACAACTGGTACTGATGCACCATTGTACAATCAAACTTATTACAAGGTGATAGACGACAACTCGGCTACTAACAAGGACACAACTAGGAACAAGATGGAAGTTAGACACACAGCAGGCAACAAGTACACCGACATCGTTGTGACTTGCACACTGGACTACGGTGAGCCAACGGATCAGGCGGCATTCGACAACACCACAGATTTCAATGGTTATTATGTGTTCGACGAATTGGGACTAAAGAGCTGGGAAGGCACTGAGAACGGATCAACCAACAAATTATTGACACACGTGATATTCCACCCAGTACAGAAGTCATTGAACAGGCTTATACAGATTGATTACACATTAAGGATTCAAAGTTTAACAACTTTCACTGAGACAAGTTCTACGGCACTGTCAACATCAAACACAGTAAGTGGAACCACGTCAGGTGGCAACACAGGATACTAATGGCATACACCGTAAACAAAACAAATAACGCGGCATCGCCAAACCAGTACACGGTACAGGACGGTGTTGTAAACACCCAGACGGATCTTAGTTTTATTGGAAAAGGATATGCTGGATATGGCGAAGCCATCGCGGAGAACTTCCTGCACCTTCTAGAAAATTTTTCAGGTACAACAGCACCTACAAAGGCCATCGAAGGTCAATTGTGGTGGGATTCAACAAATGCCAAATTGCAGGTGTATAACGGAACAGCATTCCAGACAGCAGGCGGTAGTGCACCATACCAATCAGATGCGCCATCTAACATGGCGGCAGGAGACATATGGATAGATTCAGACACAGGACAGATGTACTACTACAACGGCACAACATCAGTGTTGGTGGGACCACCTAGTTCCACAGGTACAACAAATGGATTTACATACGATACTATATTGGATTCAGGTGATACATCACAAAACATAACTAAACTATTCAATGACGGAAATCTCATAGCGATAATATCAGAAGACACTTTCACTCCTAAATCAGCGATAGTAGGTTTTTCATCCATAACAAAAGGAATAACTTTATCAACAAACATAGCAGATTTAAAATTTGCAGGATCGGCCACTAACGCAGACGCACTGGGTGGAGTAGCGGCGGCGAACTATTTGAGATCCAACGCTAACGACACAACATCAGGAACGATATCTATAGCAAACGACGGTGGACTGGTTGTCGGAGCAGACAGTGATCTTACACTGACGGTAGAATCATCCGGAGGAATTATTTCTAACACCGTGCCAAATACGGACATAACTTTCAAAGTAAATGACGGCGGAACAATGACAACCGTGATGACCATAGACGGTTCCGAATCAAGAGTTGGTATAGGAACAACAACACCCACAGCCAAACTGGAAGTAAACGGTACTGTAAAAGCAACCTCACTTGAAACTTCTGTCACGGGAAATGTAACAGGTAACCTAACAAGCACAGGTGCCAACACAATGGGCACTTTGACAATGGGAGGCAATCTAACATCGAAAGCGATACTGCCAGACACAGATGCTTCATATGACATAGGAACAAGTTTAAAAGGATACAACACTGTATACGCAAAAGCCACATCGGCCCAGTACGCTGACTTGGCGGAGATGTACCTGACCGACAAACCATATCCAGTGGGCACGGTGATGTACGTCCACGACGTGGACACATTGGCGGATGCGAGAGCGGGCGAGATTCCGGTGGGAGTCATATCTGAGTATCCAGCATTCTTGATGAACAACACACAGGCAATGAGCAACGGCCAGTCCATAGCACTTAAAGGTAGGGTACCGGTAAGAGTCATCGGTTCTTGCAAGGCGGGACAGCCTGTTTATGTGGGAGAATATGGCGTAGCAACACCATATGCTGAAGGACAATCAAGCATATTCATAGTGGGGATAGCACTAGTAAGCAAGGACACAGAGGAAGAGGGACTGGTGGAGTGCATACTTAAAGTGTAGCACGAGCTGGTAAATATACAAAATGGCGTACGAAATACAAAAAACAGACGGAACAGTAGTAACAACGATTACAGATGGTGGGTTTGATAACACGACCAGTTTAACACTTTTTGGAAAAAGTTATTCAGGGTTTGGTAAGGATTTGAATGAAAACCAAATAAAGTTATTAGAGAATTCAGCGGCAACATCGGCACCCACAGCACCACTACGAGGTGAACTGTGGTTCGACACCACAACAAACCAGTTAAAAGTTTACGACGGATCAAGTTTCAAACCCACAGGCGGGGCAAAATCAACCACCACACTTCCTACATCACCATCAGCGGGTGACCTTTGGTTGGATGTAACAAATGATCAGGTGTTCGTTTACACTGGAGATTCGAGATCTCACCAAATCAATGACGAATGGGAATTGGTAGGCCCGGCATTCACCGCAGGACAGACTGAATCAGGATGGAAGATCGAAACGCTGGCCAGTCCGGGTGGCAACAAAGTTGTTTCATCCATGTACGCAGGAGGCACGAGGGTAGCAATACTCTCAAAAGAACAATTCACACCATCAGCATCTCAGACAGGATTCGCAGAAATCAAAGCAGGATTTACATTAAATTCAACACTGGGAGCAGTGTTTGAAGGATCTACAACAGATTCTGATGCACTAGGCGGGATCGCGGCGGCCAACTATCTGAGGTCAGACACGGCAGACACCACAACTGGTGCACTAACGATTAACAACGATTCAGGTTTGACACTTGGTACGTCAAGTGAATTAACAGTGTCTGTGTCAAGCAACGATATCACAGTAGCACAGACATCACAGGACAAGGATTTAAAATTCACAGTCAATGATGGTGGCGTCACAAAGACACCTCTACAGTTGACAGGTGCTGACGGCGGAATAGATATAACAGGTGATGTAACAGTCACGGGTAACTTAACTATCACAGGAGAGTTTGAGAACAGTTCTAGCGAGATCAACATAGTAAACGATGCTTTCTTAAAATTGAATACAGGTAACGCTGAAGCAGATGCAGGTATTATAGTAGACACAAATGATTCAAGCGATGCTAGATTATTTTACGATGTGTCAGAAGACAGATGGACAGCAGGTCAAGGTGCAACATATTCACATCTAATGAGAGACACAGATGCAACAGCGGATGGTGATGCAAATAAAAATTCAGGATTCTTAAGGACAACAGCGGCAGGCCTATTGACAGTAACAAACGTGAGTTTGGCCGCAGTCGGTTCAGCGATAACAACATCAGACACATCAAGCACTAGTGTGCCAACCATAGGACAGGTGGCAACATTTGGAAACCAATGGGGTGGATCTGAGAAAACAGTATCAACTTCATTACCAACAGGCGGCGACGGTAGTGACGGAGACTTCTGGTTCGTAAGGGAGTCATAATCCCATGGCGTCAGATGCCTTTACTTTCAATTATACAGGTACAATTAACCAAGTTGTAATTCCACCAGGAACAGAATCTATAGATGTGCACCTCTGGGGAGGAGCAGGCGGTGGTGGAAGTTCAGACGCAGGTGGCCCGGGTGGCACAGGAGCGGCAGGACACTACGTCACATCGTCCACGATAACCATATCATCAGCACAGATAAACACCATCATGGAAATAGTAGTGGGTGGTGGTGGAGCAGGTGGGTCGTCAGGTGGCGGAGCACCAGGTGGTACCAACGGAAAAAGTAAAACAGGTTATTCAGGTGGAGAAGGCGGTAACGCTGGACCAAATCCATACTCAGGTTCAGGTGGAGGTGGCGGAGGAGCCACTTTAGTAAGGATTGACGGAACAGACATCGCAGTCGCAGGCGGTGGCGGCGGCGGAGCAGGTGCTGGAGCAGGATCAAACGGGACAGCAGGTGTAAACACAAACACAGCAACAGGAAATTCGCCAGGAACACTGGGAGAAGATGGCAAGGATCACAGCGGAGACGGAGGTGGCGGCGGAGCCGGTGGAGGTGGTGTCGATGGCGGTACTTCTGGTAACGCAGGTTCGGGAGATCAAGGTGGAACTGGTGGCAAGTCAGGATCAAACAACGCGGCCGGCGGAACAGAAGACAATGGATCGGGAGTGACACCAGGTGGCACGGGATCAGCATATTACACTTCGGGTGTAGCAGTTGGTGGCCAGCCTAGTTCTTCAGGAGCAGACGGAAAAGCAGTGGTAATATTCAACTCAAATGCACGAGGATCTGTCAAAGTGGGTGGTGTGTGGAAAGACATTAACGCGGCCTACTATAAAGTCAGTGGTGCTTGGAAAAGGATTACAGCAGGTTATTACAAAGTGGGTGGTGTATGGAAGGCGATATTTGCCCTATCAACATTCACACAGACAGCGGCCGGGTTCGGTGATGCTAATGGAAGTTCAAGTTCCGGCGGAGGAGGAACAGGCGGTGGTGGCTGTTTCATAGCAGGAACGATGATCACAATGGCAGACGGTTCACAAAAAGCAGTTGAGCTAGTGGACATTGGTGATGAAGTTGCAGTGGGTGGCAAAGTTTTTGCCACAGGTAAGTTTTTAATTAATAATTTATATGAATACAAAGGTATACAAGTATCAGGTACACACATGGTCAAAGAAGATGGCATGTGGACTAGGGTAGAGAACAGCACACATGGTGTATCTCTTGGCAATGAAGATGCAATAGTGTATGTGTTTGGATCAGAGAACAGAAGAATCATAATAGACGGAACGGAATTCACAGACTACTTTGAATTGAGCGAGCAACAAGAATTAGTAAATCACGGCGAACAAATCTTTAGTAATTGGCAGGATCATGATAGACAGATACATGATAAAAATGTTAATATACTGAATGCTCGATAAAAGTTATTACCACGGACAGCAAGGCGAATGTTTCAGACAGTTAGATAAACACTGGGCAGACATAAAACACGAGTTCGATACACAGCCAAATAAAACTTTCTTAGAACCCGAAGATTTCTCAGACAGTGTGAGGGGATTGCCTGACGACTTTGATGACAGGTCAGGTGACTATGTTCACGGAGAATGGCAGGCATTAGGAATACAGTCTGGAGACAAGGAACTGCAACATTTCAACGATTATCCGATGCTGTACTCAATACTGAGAAAATTTCCCTACAAAACCAATGTTGCTATAATGACAGTCGGACCAGACACCAAGATTGGTAATCATACTGACAACGAGGGAGGTTGGAGGTACCAGATGTGCTTAGATGACGGAGGAGGAGATCAAAGCGGCATGCAAGTGATGAATTTGGAAACACATGAACAGGAACTTATGACATGGAAAACAGGTGAAGCGTATGTGTTTCAGCCTGACAAACAATTACACAACGGATTCAACAAAAATACAGGACCAAGGACCACGTTATTGATTGACTTTTGGAAAGAATCAGCATACACTAAAAGTAAGTTTGAAAAATATTACCAACACTATTCCGAGTGCTTCGAAGGATTGGAAAATTTAGTGGACACATATGAATCTAGAAAAAAACAAAAATAAGGTCGCAATCATAGGTCATACGAGGGGCATAGGCAAAGCAATAGCCGATCTATACACCGATAAGAAATATGATGTGATAGGCATGAGCAGGAGCAATGGCTTCGATCTGGTTCATGACCAGGAAAAAATTTTAGAGCAAATCGAAGACTGTGATCTCGTGGTGCTGAACGCACACTCCTTGAGAGGACAGTTGACCCTGCTGAAGAGAATTTACGGACGACATTCATTTGATAAAATGCAAGTGGCAGTGATAACAAGCACGTCGGGACTAGATGACGAACCCGACCTACATCAATTCAAAATCTGGGACAAGTTTGAATACTCACAATACTGTGAAATAAAAAAAGAATTGATAGAGTACATTAGTGAACTACAGGAAGAACTATTAAACAGACCTTTGTCGGTGTATGATATATGTCCAGACGTGGTGGACACAGATATGACAAAAGGATTATGGACCAATCTGCCAAAATTGACAGCACAAGAAGTCGCAGACGCAGTGAGATACTGTTTTGAGGCAACGTTCAATGTGAACAAGATAGTTTTACAGAAAAATGCAAAGTAGATCGTGGGACAGAGACAAAGATTATGAAACACTGGTTAAATGGTGGAACCAGTGGGAGTTTGGTATAGTTCCAAAGGAGTGTCTTCCTCCCGACGGTATAGTAGTTGAGCATGACGGTGTGCCTGTTTGTGCTGGTGGCCTGTATGTTTGTGATGGCACTGCTTTTGGTCTAATGGAATGGATGGTGACAGACAAGTACGCAAAACAGCGTATTGTTCATAATTGTTTAAAACAATGCATAGATGAGATTATTGAACTAGCAAAGTTAAAAAAATTAAAATTGGTATATACTGCCACGAAGGAACAGGCACTGCACAAAAGATACACCAAATACCACAATATGGTGCTTACGGAAAGCAATGTAAAGACATTCCTGCGGGATCTTGATGGATCTTATTCCAAGGATTTAAGTTGGATATCCGACGATGAGCAGATCGATAGCCGTAATAAATAAGCATAAGGAGAGCATTTAAATGGCAACAAAACAAGAAGTCGCAGACTATATCAACGCAAATTTCGAGTCAACGTGGACACCGGAGGAAGAAGCAAAGATCGACGCTATGCTGACGCCCGAACTGGCAACTATTTTGATCAAGTTAGTAGGCGATGTCAGTTTCCTGACAGAGGTCAGAGACAACGCATCAAACAACGACTAGACGATGGCATACAAGATTAACAACACATTCGGCACCTTACTGGTCACACTGCCTGACGGAACGATTGACGTCGCAACCACTGACCTCACACTGATAGGAAAAGGTTACGCAGGCTTTGGTGAGAAGTTGAATGAAAATCTTGTAAAGTTACTAGAGAATTTCAACAACACGTCAGCACCATCAAAAAAAATACAAGGACAGTTGTGGTATGACAAAACAAATAATCAATTGAATGTTTACACTGGTTCTAAATTTAAACCAGTGGGGTCAACATCAAACTCTGCTTCTGCACCAGCCAACGCTGTGCAAGGAGACATGTGGTTTGATACCAGCAACACACAACTTTATGTTTACACAGGCTCAGGATGGACCTTGATTGGACCAACCACAGTAGCGGGTTCGGGTGTGACACAGGTGATCTCAGAAGCACCTGAGGACAACACAGGTGTTAAAAGAGGTATTCTAAAATTAGTGTCTAATGACACAGTGGTAGGTGTTGTTTCCAATCTAGCATTCACTCCGAGTCCAACAGAGACTCTTGGAGCCGCACTTGTTTCAGCAGGTTTCTCCACTGTGGCACAGGGTATACAACTTTCAACAACAGTATCGTCTGCAAAATTTAGAGGAACGGCCACAGATTCTGATGCACTGGGTGGGGTAGCGGCGGCTAACTTCCTGAGGTCAGACGAATCAGACACCACAACCGGAAGATTATCGATCAGCACAGACGATGGTATACGTATTGGTGCGGGTAACGATATCACGATGAGTATGTCATCAGATGATTTCACGATAGCACAGACCACACAGGACAAGGACATAATTTTCACGGTCAATGACGGTGGTATAACAAAAGAGGCATTGAGGATCACGGGTGCATCAGGTCGGATCGAACATCTCAGGGTGGGTGACCTAACTGTTGATGGAACGAACACGATAATCAACACAAGCACATTGAGTGTTGAAGACAACATAATAGAATTAAACAGGAATATATCTTCAAACGCAGGTATGCCGAGCTACACAGGTTTGAAAGTGAACAGGGGAGAAACGTCAAGTGCAACAGAGCAGGACCTGTACTGGGTATGGGATGAAACATTCGCCGATGACGGAACAACAATATTTGGAAACGCCGGTGGTGCCTGGACAGCATTCAAATCAGGTGGTGGCGATGACGAATTATCTGCACCCACACTGGTAGACATTAGGGCAAACATAGTACACGCAACATCAACAGCGGCACAGTACGCTGATTTGGCAGAGAGATACGAAGCAGACTGCCCAACAGAGGTAGGCGATGTTGTTGTATTAGGTGGTAAAGCGGAAATAACCAAGTGCAATGACGAACTTTCAGATGCTGTATTTGGTGTGGTATCAGAATCACCAGCATTTTTGATGAACGCACAAGCAGGCAACAATGACTCGCACCCAATGATAGCATTGCAAGGACGGGTTTCAATTAAACTAAAGGGCACTGGTAAAGCAGGAGACCGCGTGGTTTCGGCAGGCAACGGCGAAGCACGTGTGGCTGATCTAGAGGAATGTACCGCTTTTAATACCCTGGGAAGGTTAATCAAGGATAAATACAACGTAGAAACAGCACTCGCAGAGTGCGTGATAGGAGTTAAATAAAAATTTATGGCATATACAGCAGGTGATACAATTTTAGATGACGAATACAACACGTTCGTAAACAGCAGTTCAGATCCATATGGATACAACCATTTCGCAGGTCCAGGATCGGGCGTGTACGGATTGAACCAATCAACAATCTCAACAGTGTCGGCAGGTGGGACCATACAGGCTTCACAATGGAACACACTGTTCACTTCTATAGACAACATTGCGAATCACACTAATGACACCATGACATCAAGGGCGGCTGTTTCCGCAGGTGACGCCATAGCCATCAAGTCGGCGGTAGCGGCAGACCTAGCAACATTGGCGGCTTCAGTGGCGGCAGGATGTCCAAACGCAACAGCAATTTCTACAGCGGCGGCTGGAGCAAGTACAAACTCAGGCACATGGAATAGTACATCCACTATTGAGAGGTCTGTGACATTCGCGGACAACGCCACAATGAGAGCATTCTTCAACGGAGGTGGTTACATTAGATGTGTGGCATCAACTTCAGGATCAGTAGATGGTGACAAGGATACTGTTTTCTCACAACTTGGAAGTGCCATTGGTAACCTAGACATTAAGGCACAATCAACGACAAGATCAGGATCAGGCGAGACGCTGACTACAAACGGTTTAGGAAATGGTTTCCATGACCTAGGCACAGGCTACACAGTATTATTGAAACTGACTTCAGACAATGGCGGTTACACAAGCAACACATTAGAGATATCTGCCAAGTTGAACGCGGCAGTCAGTTCAGCGACAGTTATAACGATAAAATCTGTGGCATCGGACCCAGCGGATGACACCACATACACCTCGCCCAATACATCGGGTGTTCCGGCTAACCCTAACGAGGCTCCTGCCATGGTATTGACACTCACTGAAGGTTATCCAAACGATTCAGAAGGATTAGCGGCAGACATCAGGGCGTCTTCAAACGCAGAAGTTTCTAACTCGCAGTCATAATAATAATTTTACCAGGTTGATTCTTCACCATAATTATTGTATAATTGTGGTATGGATATTAGCGAACTCAAAAAACAATCTGACCTCTCTTACGATCGAGCAATAGCCAAACGTAACGCTTTAGAAAAGGCAAACTCACGATTGGTTGTGGTTTACAACGAACATTTGTTCCGTGCTGACCCTGAGACCATATGCCTGGTAAGCACGTTGAAAAAATTATACGACAGTTTCTGTGTTTTAGACACAAATAATAATCCCGTAGAAATAAATGATCCAAAAGATTTTTTGTCAGTTCTGGTGACACGCAATCAAGAAAGTATTAACGCCTACCAACAAGTATATAAAACGTTCACAAGAAGGGACAAGTAATGTCCAAGGGTGTGTTGCTTTTCTGTTTTGATACCGAACACACGCAGTATCACAAGATATTGGAGCGTTGTGTGAGATTAGTTAAAAAAAACATATGCAACGATATCACGGTGGTCACAAATTTAGAGACATACAAAAAACTGAAACCGTTGGGATTGATAAACTACAAATTGATACAACCAGAATTGGGTAACAAGAAAAATGGCCTTCCATGGTACAATGCTGACAGGCATATGGCTTATGAACTATCACCATATGAAAAGACCCTAGTGATTGATATCGATTATTTTTGCTTTACTAGTAATCTAGCACAAATGTTTGACACAGATTATGATTTTTTAGTGTCCGATACAGCATTTGATCTCAGTAATCGCAACTCTTTTGATGCTAGAAGATTTAGCATGATACCAATGGTGTGGGCCACAGTTTTATTTTTCAAAAAGAATCATATTGTTAAAAACATATTTGACACGGTGAAATATGTAAAGCAACACTATTCATACTTCACAGAGATGTATAGGATATATGCTAAAAACTTCCGGAATGATTATTTGTTTGCAATAGCACTCCAACAGGCAAACGGATTTGTTGGATATGAGAAGTTGCCGTTCGCACTGCCCACACTGCCGCCGGACTGTGAAGTGCTGAATATCAGCAACAATGGGTTGACGTGGAAGTACAATGATCAAATTTCTTTTGTGGAGAATCAGGACGTTCACGTGTTAAACAAGGAGGTGGCAAATGTCTAGGGGTTTTCTGTGGTTCGCACAGAACAATAGCAAGACAGATTACGTTGAGTTGTCCATTACTTTGGCGAAGAGCATAAAGCGTTGCAACAAACACAACCAGGTATGTGTAGTGACTGATGAGAAAAGCAAATTTCAAAGTGACCACGTCGATGTTGTCAAGGTAATGACACAGGACGCCAGTGCGGAACACCAAGTCAAGTGGGCCAATGAGTACAAAGCATTTCAACTTACTCCGTTCACACACACTATAAAATTAGAGGCTGACATGTTCTGGACAGTGAATACCGATTGGTGGTGGTATCATCTATGGCAACATGATCTAGTCTTCAGTGTTGATTGCAGAGATTACAAGGACAATGTGGTCAAGCAGACACCATACAGAAAACTTTTTACAAGGAACGCTTTGCCTAACATCTACAACGGTTTGATGTATTTTAGGCGATCCAGTAAGGCACAGCAATTTTATAATTTAGCAAAAAGCATCGTAGAAAACTGGAACGAAGTGAAAACTAAGATGCTGATCAACTGTCATGATGAGTTCCCGAGCACGGATGTTGTGTTTGCGTTGGCATACAGGATCATTGATCCAAAATCACAGTCGCTGGTAGATTACGATTGGTTCAAGTTTCTCCATCACAAGCCGGGAGTAAACGGTACTACAAGGGCAAAGGATCAGAACGAATATCTGTATCCAAACAGGACCAATGATGCAGTTTATGTTGGAGAGACACGTGTCAGCAGAGTGTGGCACTATCATGACAAGGGGTTACATGCCAGGATTTTTTGAAGCGATGGCCAATAGGCCCAAGAGAGAACCAAAGAAGTTCTTCATTACAGTGGAGGGCAAAGAATACGAAGTAACACTCAGGAAAAAGCAATGGGCACAACAACACGGTGAGGAGAACCTACTGGTCAAAGATGGAGAGATAGTGTTGAAACCAAAGCCTGTAGCAAAGACCCAGTACAGCACGTTAAAAGAAGCAGAAAAGGGATATGTGTTTCAGGACGATGACATTCACTGGCCCACAGGAATTGCGGATGGAGGCAAAACATGGTTGATAGAACGAGAGTAAGCGATCTGGACTTCGTGTACATAAGTTTCAAAGAACCAAACAAGGAACAGAACTGGGCGGATCTCAAGAACAAGGTACCATGGGCCAAGCGTGTTGATGGAGTCGTTGGATTCGATAACGCACACAAAGCCGCGGCAGATATTGCAGAAACTGATTTCTTCATCAGTGTGGACGGAGATAACATATTAGACGAAAAATTTCTTTTAGAGACGTTGGACTGGACCAAGACCAACAAGATGGCAGTACACAGGTGGCGAGCAAAGAACAATATCAATGGATTAGTATACGGCAATGGCGGACTGGTTGGATGGCACAAGGAAACATGTTTGAACATGAGGACACACGAGAATGCTGACACAGAAGAGAACCAAATAGATTTCTGTTGGGGCGTTCCACATGAGAATCTACATAACTGTTATTCTACTACAGTAATAAACGGATCTGAACAGCAGGCGTTCGTGGCTGGTTACAGAGAAGGTGTAAAGATGAGTACAGAAAAAGGCAAACCTATTCCAGCGGAATCATTTAATAAAATATGGCCTCATAATCTTCGTATACTCAGCACATGGTGTACGATAGGTGCTGATGTAGAACTTGGCAAATATGCCATGCTAGGTGCCAGAATGGGGTGTTTTAACACAGTCATAGAGGCCAACAATGAGCATTTCAAGATACGAGATCTAGATAACATGGAGTTGTATTACAAAGACCAGACCCCTCAGGATATAGACACAGACCTGTTGTTGTACGGGAACAGTCTTAGACAACAACTGGACATGCCCATAGCCGAATACGATGAGGATGAGAGTAGATTTTACAGATTTGTGTCACCGCAACACAGAAACAGAGGTGTGCAAGATCGTGAGTAACAGTGACTACAAAAATGACGCTTTGACTGCCAAGGAGAAACTAGACAGCATCTCCCCTACAATGTGCTTGGCCAAATGGAATCAGACATCATTGCATTTGCCTACAGGGATGACGAACAGTTGTTATCATCCTCCATTGCATGAGATCGACGCAACGAAATTAAATGACAACCCCGCGGCACTGCACAACACCGCGGAGAAACTACAACAGCGTGGACAAATGCTCGAGGGCGAGCAACCACAGGGTTGCAGTTATTGTTGGAACATAGAGAAGACTGGTGAGATGAGTGACCGGCACTACAGGTCGGGTGAACCATGGGCCATGCAGGACTTCGACGAGATACGCAAAAACCCCATAGATGATAAACACCTGCCTAGATACGTAGAGGTTAATTTCAACAATGCCTGCAACTTCAGGTGCAGTTATTGTAGCCCACAGTTTTCCACCACGTGGGGCAAAGAAGTTGACAGATATGGAGCGTATCCTACTTTACCAATGCACAACGCACCAGAACATTTCCAAGGAAGGCGTAAGCCCATACCGAACAGGGAGGACAATCCTTATGTGACTGCTTTCTGGAAATGGTGGCCCACGCTGTATACGAATCTAAAACACTTCCGTATGACAGGGGGAGAGCCCATGATGGACGTCAACACATACAAGGTGTTCCAGTACATAATCGATCATCCAAAACAGGATCTACACCTCAACGTTACAAGCAACATGTGTCCGCCAGACAAGAAGTTAAAGGAGAAGTACTACAACATGGCACAGAACATATGCATGGAGGAGAAGGTGGAACACATGATGCAGTTTGTTTCCGTTGACGCATTTGGCAAGCGGGCGGAGTACATCAGGGATGGATTGGATTTCAACCGCATGATGGACAATGTGGAGGAGTTCCTGGACAGAATACCTGTGCGTAACTCAATAACGTTCATATGCACTTACAACAACCTCAGCATAACCAGTATGGACAAGTTGTTGGAGAAGATACTGGAACTTCGTACCAAATACAGTAAGACCTACCAGAGGGTGTGGTTCGACGTGCCACTGTTGAGGCAACCAGCATGGCAACAGATCACGCTACTGCCAGAGAGTTACCAGGCCATACACGAGGAGAACATCAAGTACATGCAGGACAATTCCGGCGAGGACAACGGGTTACACATATTCAAGGACTTCGAGATCCAGAAGATGCAGAGGAATCTCGCATACTGGCGCGAAAACGCGGACGCAAGTACGCAAAACAAAAAAAACTTTTACGCCTTCTTTAACGAACACGATCGCAGACGATTAACAAGATTTTTAAACACATTTCCTGAGATGGAAGAGTTCTGGGAGGAGTGTAGGAATGCATAAGACAATAGCTCATGGATGCAGTTTCACTAGGTACGGTTGGCCATGCTGGCCCAATTTCGTGCCTTGGTTTAATGGTGGTGTGACAATGTACAACAAAGGCAGGTCTGGTAGTGGCAATGAAACAATATCACGTTCGGCCATCAACAGTGCAATGAAACACAAACAAATTGATCACATGTATATCATGTGGTCAGGCACAGACAGGTACGAAGTGGTTACCAAAGACAAAGGTGCAGATGAGGTCAAAGGCAGGGTAACCTACTATGTGTGGGACGAAGACTTCCAATGGAGCACCTGGTATGGAGGACACCCAGAGAAGGATAAGCACGAATACTACAGGAGGCACTTCTGGGATGAAAAGCATCAGTACTACAGGACACTAGAACACATACATAGGACACAGATGTTTTTAAAGGAAAAAGCGATACCATACACAATGATGATATTCAACAAGGACGTGTTGAATGATAAATTTTACAGTGAGAGTGAAAAAGCACTTTACAACACGATCGACTGGACAAAGTTTTTGTTTTATAAGGGCAGACAAGGACTGGGGGAGTTTGCAGAAGACAACTACAAAGAATATTACATTCCTGGTGAGTCACATCCACCACCCATAGCACATTATCACTGGGTAAAAGATGTCATGTTCAAAAGTGACATACTCTGTCCAGAGGACGAATACCAAAAACTAACAAATTATTTCAAAGGAAAAGATGGACGATCTTGAATACAAGAAACAGATATTAGATGCTAAAAGTAGCAGTTTCTGTGGAGCCAAATGGTATAACGCCACCATATGGTTGGGCAGTGGAATGACTACAAGTTGTCACCACCCCTTACCACACAAGATCGACCTAGAAGAAATCCAGTCTAATCCCAGTGCAATACACAACACACGCCAAAAAAAAGAACAGCGTCGACAGATGCAGTGTGGAGAGAGGCCTGCAGGGTGTGAATACTGTTGGAAGATTGAGGACATCAATAGAGATAACATCAGTGATAGGGTGTACAAATCAAAGATATTCACAAATGATGACCTAGCCAAAGCATATCTAAATGATTACAATAAAAATGTAAATTTAAAGACACTAGAGATAGCATTTGATAGGACCTGTAATTTTGCCTGTACCTATTGCAATCCTGCATTCAGTTCAACCTGGGCCAACAACATCAAGAGGCAAGGTCCATACACAGGACTGCAATCAGATGGAAGGAATCATTTTACCCATGCACATGACTCTGCTGAGCCATACAAGAAGGATGAAACCAATCCCTACGTGGAAGCCTTTTACAAATGGTGGGAAAGCGATCTACACAGGAGTCTAGACGAGTTGAGGATAACCGGCGGTGAACCCATGATGTCACCTAATTTATGGAGATTACTGGATTGGATTGAGACACAAGGAAACAAGATGAACCCCAACATGCGTATAGCGATAAATTCAAATCTTGGTGCGAAGCAGTCCATCATCGATAGATTCAAAACTAAACTGAAAGGATTCAAAAACTTCCATCTTTATACAAGTTGTGAGGCCACCTTTGATCAAGCAGGATATATCAGGGATGGTTTAGACTACGGAGATTGGCACAGTCAAGTCTTACACATGATGGTTGATAAAATTCCTTCTGAGATACACAACATGGCAACGATAAATGCATTATGTTTAGAAACACTGCCTGAGTTTTTAGAGAAGATGGTTTGGTTCAAGAGTGCATCCAAAGTATACGGACCAACAATCAATTTCACACTCAATATATTGAGATTCCCTAGTTTCCAATCGCCCCTTGTACTGCCAGACGAGCTTAGAAATAAATTTAAAGCCAACTTGGAAAAGTTCTTAACTACTAACAGTAAATGGTTAGAGGGCATGGAAGTAAATCAAACACAGAGATTAATCGACTACCTTGATGTTGTAAAAACACCGCATGAGGGTGCGGCCGAACAGAGCAAGTTACAGAAAGACTTCAAGGCATTCTACAGTCAATATGATAAACGGTCAGGAAAGAACTTTGAAAAGACTTTCCCAATTATAGGAGAGTGGTATCGTGGCATATGATTATGGGGCCAAAGAGCCTGAGAAACTAAAGATCAAGGACATGACCTCTAGAGAAAAGGAGTTGTTGATAGACAGTGACACGTTCTGTATGATGCCATGGTTGCACATACATGCTTTCCCTGACGGTAGAGCCTATCCTTGTTGTTTTGCATTGGACAAATATCCAGTAGGAGATCTCAATAAAAATTCAATGGCAGAAGTATTCAACAATGATGAGATGAAAGGTATCAGAAAGAATATGCTGGCAAACAAGTCCAGCAAACACTGTTCGAAATGTTATGACCAAGAGAAGTCAGGATTTTTCAGTTTACGTCTGAGCTCCAACAAACACTTTGGGCACAACATTGGAATGGTAGAAAATACCCAACCTGACGGTACTGCTGACTTTGTTATAAAATATTGGGATATAAGATTCAGCAACCTATGTAATCTTGCCTGCAGGAGTTGTGGTACGTGGTTCAGTTCGAACTGGTACGAGGATCACAAAAAGTTAACAGGTGCACCGCCAAGTCATGCAAAGATAATGAAAGTGGGCAGGAGCACTGATGACATCTGGGAACAGATGTTGGAACAGTTTGATCACGTGGAACAGTTTTACTTTGCAGGTGGAGAGCCAATAATAATGGAAGAACATTACAGGATATTGAAAGAACTGGATAGACGTAAAATGTATCATGTAAGACTCATATACAACACAAACTTCACGAGGACAAAATACAAAGACATTGATGTTTTGGAATTATGGAACAAGTTTGATTCCGTATCGATAGGTGCAAGTCTAGATGCCGAAGGTGCTAGAGGGGAGTACATGCGTAAAGGCACAGTATGGAATGATGTGGTAGCAAACAGAAAACGTATGCTAGAAGTGTGTCCACAAGTAGATTTTTACATTTCAAGCACAGTCGGACTTATAAACGCACTTCACATATCTGACTTCCACAGGAATTGGGTGGAACAAGGCCTATTGAAACCACAAGATTTTAATTTTAATCTTTTACAATATCCATATGCACAACGTATCGATCTCTTGCCAGACTCCTACAAGAAAAAAGTCAAAGACAAGATTGAGTCACACCTGGAATGGTTACGTCCATTAGACAAACTTACTAGAGCAACAAAAGGATTTGAGTCTGGACTTGATTACATGATGAGAAGAGACAACAACAAAGACATTCAACAGTTCAAAGACGCCATGAAAAAGATGGACGTTATCAGAGACGAAAACATACTGGAAATATTTCCTGAATTGGCGGAGTTGTATGAAAAGAATTAAGCCTAGCGAAGGCAACAAGACATTCTGTATGGCACCGTGGACACACACGTATTTGTCACCACAGACAGAAAGACGAATGTGTTGTGCATCCAGAGAGCCTGCACAAAGTTTCAAGCAGTACATAGACACAGGCAATGATGCCAAAGAATACAAGCCTCTGACACTAAAAGAACATTGGAATTCGGATCACATGCGATCTGTGAGATTGCGGATGATGGCAGGAGAAGAATTATCAGAATGTGAAGTTTGTGACTACAAATTGTTGAACACAGATGTATACAGATCATATTGGAATCAGTTGTTTAGGGATAGGATAGATGAAGCATACGACAGCACAGACGAAACGGGTGCAACCACAATGCAAACCATCAGTTTTGATTACAGGTTCAACAACCTATGCAACTTCAAATGTAGGATGTGTGGCGACATGTTGAGTTCTAGTTGGGAAGCAGAATCTAGGAAACATAAAACATGGACCAAAGAATCACAACCATGGATGGCGTCACCTTTGAGAGAACAGATCATAAAGTTCCAAGACACACAGGTTGTGCAAGAATTTGTAGAAGCAGTAGAAACAAAAAGAATAAAAGAAATATATTGGTGCGGTGGAGAACCCTTGATGTGGGAAATGCATTGGAAAGCCATGCAACGAATACTAGAACTAGGATTCGCAAAAGAGGTGTATGTGAGATACAACACGAACCTAAGTAGGACATCATTCAAAGGAATCAAACTGTTTGACTTACTGCCACAGTTCCAAGATTGGCAAATTTGTTCGTCACTAGACGGAACAGGAGAAGTTGGAGAATACATCAGGGACGGATTGAACTACGAGCAGTGGTTACAAAACTTCAAAGAAGGAATGTCAGTGGCAAAAACAACAAGAGAGATGAGGTTAGATTACACGATAACGATGCCAGGACTGCTAGAACTAAAAAACATGTTTGATTTAAGCAGAGAGCTGGACACAGAGATATTAACAAAAGTCATGTTTACTTTTAGCAATGACGAGATTCTAAGTCCACTAGCACTGCCTATAGGACTGCTACACACACTCATTGACGAAGCATTAGCATACATGGAGCCACATGCAACAAGAAAACAGCAATCATTGATAGATGTGTTGAAAAACCTAAAGCAGAGGGAGACTTTTACTGCTACCAAAAAAGGAAAAGACAGGCAAGAACGTATTGACGTCATTAGGAAACAGGACATCAAAAAAATATTGAGCAGAGATGAAAGGATTTTAGCATGGTGGACAAGTATATAAAATCAAGCGTCTGTCCTTTGCCTTGGACACACCTGGAGGTGGATGTCAACGGTGGCGCCTCACCATGTTGTCTTTACAAGGGCAGTGTACCAGATGTAAAGGTGTACAAACAGAGTCTAAGATCAATACAAGACACCGAGTACATGAGCAACTTGCGAGAAAAATTCCGAAATGGAGAACGTCCCAAGGGTTGTCAGAGTTGCTGGCAGGAGGAAGACGCGGGCAAGACATCCAAGAGGCAGAATTCTATCTACAAAATGAAAAACAGTTTGAAAGACTGGACACCTAATAGCGAGCCAACGCTGAAGTTTATTGACTTTAAGTTAGGTAACGTCTGTAATCTTAAATGTAGGATATGCGGATCATGGAGTTCGTCTAAGTGGGCACAGGAAGAAATAGAATATGAGACAGCCAAAGGTGGTGACAATCCTGTTGCGAGAAAGCACCTTAAGGAAGGCGGATGGCCTAAACGTAACCCACAGTTCTTCGATGAATTACAAGAAGATCTCAAAAACGTTGAGTACTTTGAGTTCACCGGAGGCGAGCCGTTCATGATTAAGGATCACTTTAAGATACTGATGCACTGCGTCGAGAAGGGATATGCTAAGAACATTGACATACACTACAACACCAATGGCACACAACTACCACCACAGGAGATATTTGACCTGTGGAGGTACTTCAAACATGTCGAAGTGGCGTTCAGCATTGACGATGTGGGAGAACCATTCGAATACCAGAGGCATCCGGCCAAATGGAGAGATGTCAGCAGTAATCTTGTCAAATTCAAAGATATGAAAACACCAAATATGGATTTTCAGGTATGTTCAACTGTGTCAATATTCAATGTTTTCAACTGGGCCAAGATAGCGTTATGGGTGGCACAATTCCAACCCAAATTTTTCTACGTAAACACATGTTTCGATCCAGACGTGTTCAACATACAAACATTGCCTCAACAGGTAAAAGACATTATTGTAGACAGGTATCACATGCTTACAGACTACCAGCCCAGCATACGATTCATGAATGCCGCTGACAGGGACACTCCAGAGATCAGAGAACGACGCAAGGCCAGGATATTACAAACTGACAAGTACAGGAAAGAAAATTTTGGAGAAGTGTTTCCACTTTTAAATAACATTTTAAAAATATATGAGTAATAAATTTATAGCGGGTGGTTGCAGTTTCACGTTTGGGCATGAATTGAGTGACGATGTGGATGGTAAAATACCATCAAAGATGTCTTGGGCACACAGACTTAAATTCAATCCAGGAGATGAATACATCTGTACAGCATACCCGGGCAGTGGAAATCCGGGCATTGCTAGACGTGTGTTTGAAGCAGTTTCTTATAACAAAGATATAAGATGTGTGGTTGTGATGTGGAGTTTCCTTTCACGATATGATTGGGCCATGCCGAGACACAAGAGTTTAGAAAAAACACGTTGGGCATCTATTTCTCCATGGGACACCACTTCAGGCAATGAAGAGGCATTTAGAACAATACACGGATCAGAGACACAACAGGAGCAGTGGAGGACCAGGAGAAACACCTTTGAAGAATCAGGGGCGAAACCATTTGCCGAGGCTATCTACCAATATGCCGCCAACGAATACCACGAGACATACCTAAGTTGGAAGAGCATCATCTGGTTGCAACATATTTTAGAAAATAAGAAAATACCATATATGTTTACACTGGCAGACAACAGTTTGTTCTACAATGAATTTAAAGAACACAAGGAGCAGGACAGTCTAATGAATGCATTGTACAATGAGATAGACTTTACCAAATGGTTCTCGTTTGGAGAGAGGATGATGGGATTCAATCAATGGGCACTAATGAATGAATATCCACGTGGCACCACACATCCACTTGACGAAGCACACGGAGATGCTGTAAAATTAATGTTACCAACTTTTAACAAACTTATAGGAGAGAAATAATGTTCACTTGGATAAAGAATCTGATCAACAAGATCCGGCAAGAGATCAAGTACAGGAAGAGATTGAAAGAATTGAAGAAGAAAGATCCATTCATATACAAATAGGATGGTCCTCACAAAAATTAAGAAAGCGTTGGAAAAGACGCCTCGGTTCGAACTGATCGAACTGCCGTACATAGATGTCACGGAAGATCCCGTGCGACCTGAACTGAGTCTGGAGTTCAGACAGGCATACGGTAGGAAGATATATGGAATCAAGGACGAGGAGGATGACATAGCGGCCGTTATGTGTTTCGCATTCACTCATGGTATCCCCAAGAGCGTGGAGGAGATGGACACCATGAGCCGGGACGCCGCCATGCAGGCCATACACAGGGCAGGACAACAAGGTTCTATAGCGATAGCCTACACGGTGTGGGCCAAGAAGAAAGGTGGCGGAAAACACATGGTCAATGAAGTGTACAAGATGATAAAACAATCAAACCATCTCAACAGATTGATCACATTGAGTCCTCTCACAGACATGGCACGTAAGTTCCATCTCAAGAACGGAGCAAAAGAAGTGCAGGTGAATTTAACAACACAGAATTTCGAGTATGATGTCGAGTTAACCGAGTGGGAGAAGTTCAGAGACAGGGCGAAAGGATGGTTCAACATCAAATGAACTGTTTAGGACTGTTCTTGGCACTGTCAATGCATGTTGGTCTGGAAGCGGACTACAACAACATTCATCCACATGCAAGGTGCACAGTGGACAACAAGATAGCCGGTGTGTATTACAACTCCGAGGACAGGATCAGCACATACATTGGCAGAGAATTTGAGTTGGACGAATACTGGACACTGGAACTAGGATTGGTCACAGGATACAAGTCAGAGAACATACTTCCGATGATCAGATACAAAGCAGGAGGATTGTTTATCTCTCCAGCATATGAGAAGCACAACGGCGAAGAGAACTATGGTGTGGTATTAGGATGGGAGATCGGCGGATGAAAATACTTGTAATGGGATTGCCAGGTTCGGGCAAGACAACACTATCAAGATTACTTGCGGAAAGATTAAATGCGGTATGTATCAACGCAGACAAGGTTAGGAAAGATTCAAATGATTGGGATTTCTCACCAGAAGGAAGAGCAAGGCAGGCACTGAGGATGTGGACGTATGCAGAGGAGTACATTGAGCAGAACAGGAACGTGGTAGCGGACTTTGTTTGCCCCACAGAAGAAACAAGGAAAAAATTTAAGGCCGATTACACAGTATGGATGGACACAATCAAAGAAAGCGAGTATGATGATACAAACAAGATGTTTGTAGCACCAACCAAATATGATTTTAAGGTTACCCACAAGGAAGCAGATATGTGGGCGTTCTTGATAAAACAGGATATAATGGAAAAGCATGGCAATTTAGGACCACACAGATGAGAATACTAGGAATTAACTGCATGAATCATGATGCCGCCATGGCGGTAGTTGATTACAGTTCGGGCACGGGTGAGATACTGTGGGCCGCACACGCGGAACGATATTCAAAGGTCAAGAACGATCACTACCTGAATCAGAAGATAGTGGACGAGGCCAACACTTTTGGTCCTTTCGACAAGGTGGTTTACTACGAGAAACCTTTATTGAAAAAAATTAGACAGTTCTATGCGGGACAGTACGGATTAGCCATGAGTTACACGGAGATGCCACAATGGCACCTGGATCACTTTGGTATCAAGATAGACGAGTATGTGAAACACCATGACTCGCATGCCGCCGCAGGATACTTCACCTCACCGTTCAAGGATGATGGTGCAACGATACTGACAGTGGATGCAATAGGAGAGTGGGATACCGTTTCCATATCAACGGCGGATAAAAATCACCTAGAAAGAAAAGAGACGATCCAGTATCCACACAGCGTAGGAATACTGTACAGTGCATTCACACATCGTTGTGGACTCAAGCCTGCGGAAGAGGAATACATCCTGATGGGCATGGCCGCGTACGGAACGCCAAAGTACAAACAAAAGATATATGACGACTTCGTAGAGCAGTCACCTTTTAAACTTAAACGAAACCTACACAGAGGATTAAGTGATTGGCATCCAGAAGCAGATGTAATGGACATTGCCGCAAGTATACAGGCAGTCACGGAAGAACTACTGGCAGATCTATGGATGAGAGCATCCAAGTATGGCAGTAGGAACTTGGTGTATGCAGGCGGAGTGGCACTGAATTGTGCCGCAAACAGGGTGCTGGCCAACATGGGATTGTTTGACAACATATGGATCATACCAAACCCAGGAGATGCCGGATCAAGTTTAGGCTGTATTGCCGCACACGAGAAAAAACATCTAGACTGGCACCACCCATTCCTGGGACACAACATAGATGGTGAGTATCCTGTGGATAGTCTGATAAAAGAACTGAAGGAAAACAAGATGGTGGGAGTAGCAAGTGGTCGGGCAGAGTTTGGACCCAGGGCACTTGGTAATAGATCACTGTTGGCGGACCCGCGGGGTGAGGACATCAAGGATCTGGTAAATTCGATCAAGAAAAGACAGAAGTTCAGACCGTTTGCTCCAGCCATACTAGAAGAGGATGTAAACGACTATTTCACCCTGCCTAAAGCAGTCAAAAACACCCCTTATATGCAATTTACAGCGGCGTGTACTGCTGGTAAAGACTTCCCTGCCATAATACATCACGATCACACTTCTAGGGTTCAAACGGTGCGTAAGACGGACAATCCAGGGTTCCACGCACTGCTCACAGAATGGAAACGACAGACCGGTTGCCCCATACTTTTGAACACCAGTTTGAACATAAAGGGACAACCGATCGTGAACGACAGGGAGGATGGTAAGGCATTTACCAACAAATATGGGGTAAAAGTACTAGGATGAAATATGCCATAATTTTATTGTTACTGGTTGGATGTGGAATAAAACCATCAGCAACATGTGGGGTAGATTTAAAAAAAGAAACTATAAAAGAAATAACCGACAGTTGTGTCGAGAACCCACATGTGGGTTTAAAAAAAGAATTCTAATGATCAAGTTTGGAGGAGTGGACAGGATATATGATGCCTACAGTTGGAGGATCACTCGTAGGGTCAAGGAAGTTTGGAAATCAGGTGATGTAGTCAGTAGTGGCCATACCGAAGGATCTTGGCTAGACAAGTTTGAAAAGTCTGTAGCAAAATTCACAAAGAGAAAATACGGAGTAGCGGTAGGTAGTGGCACAGACGCACTTTATTTTTCATTAAGGGCCAAAGGAATAGGACCAGGATCCAATGTTTTGTGTCCTGCGGTTAGTTACCTAGCAACAGCGGAAGCGATCAAAAGGACCGGAGCGACGATAACTTTTGTTGATGTTGACAGGAAAGGATTGCTGGCAAATCTACCCGCCACAATTTTACCTGATGCTTTGGTGTATGTGAACCTATTTGGCAATCTTGCAGATTACGATAGACTAAGACAGTACTGTGACAAACACAAGATACCTCTTATAGAAGATGCCGCACAGAGCTTCGGAAGTTTTTACAAAAAACAACCAAGTGGCAAGTTGGGTGACATAAGCAGTCTCAGTTTCGCCCCAAGCAAACCATTGCCTTGTTTTGGCAACGGGGGTATGGTGCTCACAGATGACATTGATGAAGCGAAGTTTATACGTAGCCTACGATATCACGGCAAAGGCACGGGCAAGTTAGAATACGGATACAACTCATGCCTGAGTAATGACCATGCCAACGTTCTGAATTTTTTACTTTACAAGTATAAGTCATTGTTGTCTAGGACAAAAAAGGTCAGGCAGTGGTATACAAAAAAATTAGATGAAATAGGAATAAGTTCCATTGAATCAAGTAAAGACACAATATCTAATAATCACAAACTTGTGATCCGGGTACAAGACAGGGACGGACTCAAGGGTTTTCTGGACGGCAAAGGTATACAGACACAAATACATTATCCACAACCCATGTCAAGGATGAAAATGTTTGACACCGGACAGGAAATGCCAAATGCAGAAAGATTTTGTCAGGATGTCATTTCTTTGCCTATACATCCTTTCCTTAAGAAGAATGAGGTTTTACACGTTTGTGATTCAATTAAGGAGTACTATGGTGTTTGATTGCGTGGCAGTAGATTTTGGAAACAGTAAAAGTAGGAACAACATAGCAGTGATAAAGTCTGTGTTCCCCCACGCAGTGGTCATACCGTTTGTTGAAAGTTATTTCGAGATGGCAAAGAAAATGTTGGCAGAGACACGTACAGAATACCAATGGATGTTAAGCAGTAAAATTGATTATAGTGATTTTGATTTTGATTACATTCCAGAACAGCATCAAGCCAAACAGGTCCATGTTTGGGCAAATGAACAACAGCAGGAAGGTGATACGTTTCTGTTTCCAAAAAAATTTACTGATCAGGACATAAAGTTTCTGCGTGATTACAAACATGTGAATTATCATACACACAATTTTGATTATGATTTTGATTACTTGGAACAACACTATGACTTGTCCAACGTCATGGAAAACATATCAAGGGTTAAAATACCCATGGCAAGATACATGAAATACTCGGATTCCTTAGACGATGATGGTTTGTTCTATCCCTCTTACTGGGAAGACTTGAAGATATACCGGCAAGGCAACACTTTTTATTTGCCAGGCAAGGCACTGTCACGTATAAAAACACAGATATATGACTATCCCTTTATATACGACATCGGTGACCCAGAAAAAAAAGACTGTTTTGACATTTGCTTTATTTCAAACGGAGAACCGTTTGAACAAGAAAATTATGAATTACTGGAAAATCATATCCGTAAGAATAAGTTAAAAAACAGACTGCACTGGATACGCAACGTAGACGGTAGGACACAGGCATACAAACAAGCGTCCACGAAGTCAGACACAGAATATTTCTATGCCGTTTTTGCAAAGAGCAAGGTCAAGGAAACTTTCATGTTTGATTATACTGTTGACAGGGCATTGGCAAAGAGGCACAGGATATTCCACGCACATTTAAAGGAGTTGGATATTGTGTACGGAACCTTTAACATTAATTTGTACAACAAAACACTTTGCCTGGAAACGCCAGATGATAATATCTTAGACTTCACGTTGTCCCAACCGCACGAGGTCGTACCGATCATTTCAAACGAAACTGTGCTGGCACCCGACAATTACACAGCATGGAAAAATGCTTTCAGAGAAGTGTCTAAATTAGTGTTATGGCATAACAAAAAACCCACAGTGGAGACACAGTACAGATTGAAAAAATGGTTAGGGACTAAAAATGAATGGTTGGCAAAAGGTGCCGTGGATGGTAAAAAATTTACTGAGGAAAGTGATTATAACGAAGACATTATACTTCAAACTTACACATGGGATTTTTGTAGGAGTAAATTTAAACTGTTGTACCCAACGGAAATTTTTTATTGATATCCAGATTCTCAAAATAAAAAGGCTGTTTTAGGAACCAATTTATGTAATTTGGTATGCCGTCTTCTATATCTATAGTCGGATTGAAGTTCAACATTGACTTGGCCTTATCACTGTTAAGAGTATCTCTATTTGGGTAGAATGAGTCATGTGGCTTGGTAATGATGTCCCCAACTCCTAGTGTCTCTTTAATTATTTCTGCGGCATGTACTATCTTCCTACCATTCCCTCTTGTGCAGTTAAAGGTCTCGTTTACTACTTCGTTAGTGGTGGCCATTGCAAAATACTTCGCCACGTCGATGACATTACTGAAGTCTAGTTTATTGTCTGGCCCTTGCACGATCATCTCGCCCGTTGTGAGTGCGGCCTTGGTTAATTGGCTTATGACTCTGGTGATTGTATCCTTCTCCCCGTATAATGCCGAAGGTCTCATTATGACGTAGTTCAGTCCATACTCCCTGTGCCATATCTTGCACATGATCTCTCCTTGCCTTTTGTATGATCCATAGAGTGTGTTCGGTTTTGGCACAACGGATTCGTCCGGAATCTTGTTATCAAACTCTCCGTAGACCATACTGCTTGATGCATACACAATTTTTTGAACCTTGTGTTTAACACATAGGTCGAGTATGTAAGCAGTGGCAGTCACCATGTTGTTGGTGGCGTCAAGCACGTTCCTTTTGACCATCCTTGCATTAGGATACGTGGCCACGTGGATTACCCTGTCCGGTTTGAAATCTTCAAACGTCTGTTCCATGAACTGAAGGTTCTCGATCTGTCCGATGTATTCCTTGTCGGTGCCTGTTATGGATTTCCGCTGATTCAAAACGGGATGGTATTCCCAGTCAGGAAACGTGTAGTATTGATGATAACAATCCACGATACCTATGGTGTGTCCCTCGGCTTTCAATTGCTGGCAAATATGACTACCTATAAATCCGTAGCCTCCTAGTACTAAAATTCTCATGTCTTATTGTACATTAGATGAAATGTTTCTGCAACTTTATCTTCACCTAAAAAACTCCCTCTGAATTTGTTATAGTTAATTATAGTGTCGATGGAAGCGTCACTGAAATATGTGGCATATGACTTCAAGGCTTTTCTTTTTTGATCCACATGGTCAGTTATGTTTACATAGTGATTGCAATCGAAATGTTTGTAGTGTAGGTTGTATGGCGGTTGGTCCATGCACCAAAATTGTTTGAAACCTTTTCTTGCAACACTCTTAGCGACATCATAGCACACCCTGTGATCTTGGTGGTGGTCTTCCTTCCAATGCGTGATCAGTATATCGTGTTTGTTGATGTGTGATTCAACGTATGATATCAAGTTATTCGAAAGTGTCAAGTTTGGCCTACCATTTTCATGCAAAGGTGTATCATATATTATTGTGCTGAATTTCAATACACTTTTGCTTTTTTCTAGTTCGCTTTTAACGATTCTTTCGTCTCTATTGGTATTATGTTCCGCTGATGGTTTTACCAGTATTAGGTTAGTAACAGAACCACCGTGCTTGTTTATTTTAGCAACAAGTCCTCCACAGCCCATTTCTAGATCGTCCGGGTGTGCAGTTATTATGAGAAATTTTTTATCAAACATTATCTTTTAAAAGTCTTTGCCATGATCAAAGAAGTCCGAGATTGCATATCTCGTTTCAGAGCAGGTATGTCAAATTTCATGTCTACACTCTTAATCTTGATGTAGTTTTCTTCAATCGTCTTCCTTAGGAACCTAGCGATGGTTTCCTGTTTCTTGGTCTTTAGTTCCTTGGCTATGTCGTAGTGTATGGTGAGGTTGTTCTTAAGAATGATGTCTATGTACAACAGGTACTTGACCGGCATGTTTTGAAACTGTAGTCCTTCTAACACCTCCGGCCATTCCTTGACGAAATCCTGCGTCAACTGTACCCATGTCTTATTCTTTGGCGGTTGTCTTTTTGGCATCCGCTTTCTTAGTAGTCTTCTTTTCCGGTGCATCAGGATCAGCGGCCATGTCTTTCACGGTTGTGCCTTTCTCTTTAGCAATCATCTCGTTCAACTTATTAAGAAGTATTCTACCTTCAGCAGTATTGCCAAAAGTGACCATTATCTCATTGGTCTTGAACTTCTTGATGTAGTTGTCGTTGTGCATCATTGCGAGCATGTTAGTCCCATCTGGGAACGTTTGCCTGCTGGCGAAGTCCGCGAACTCGTCTGCAGATTGTCCACCTTCTGATTCCACTGCCTTCATCAACGCATTGTGGTACATGTCCGGCAAGAACTTTGTTCCTACCACTAAGCAGTTGTTGGGTTCATCAGGCACAGTTCTGTACATGATTACTACCTTTGCTCCACCGTCCACAAGTTCTCCAATGTGTTTGAAGTGTCTCTTTGGACCTGTCTGACCTTCACCTGCTCCTGAGTCTGCACCCATTGGCATGGCCTGATCGTTAACGTTCATTAAGTTTGCCATTATTTTCCTTCCGCAGTCGCTGGTGACGTCGCCGGTGCTTCCGCTGTACCTTCAGGTTTCTGTTCTGGTGCCATCTTGGCCAAGAACGCCTGTAATTTGTTGTATAGGAATCCTACACCCGCCATCTCGTTGGCCTTGAACGCACCCCTTGTGGATGCCACGTCAAGTATGGTTGCAAGATTCTTTAAATCTGCGATTGTCAAGGCAGTTGGATCCGGTTGTGGAGCCTGTGCCTGTGCCTGTGCCGCCTGAGGTTGAGCCGTCGCCGTTTCCTTAGGTGCAGTAGCAGTCTTGGCAGACTTCTTTAAGTTTTTCTTTTTTGTTGCCATTTTGTTTTCTCCTAATTGCAATTGGTATTAATATACGTATATTATACTAAAATTAGTTATGGAGTGCAACGGTTAGTTTTGATTTATTTGGGCAATTCCACTCAATGCGAACAGGGTTAGATCGCCTGGATTCTCGAAACCAAGCACAGTTATCGATCTCGAATTGTCACCTTGGTAAATGACATCTTTGGTAATTGAATATCTGCCTGAACAGTTCTCGTAAATCCATTTACGCATCTTCTCAATGTCTGACTCGTGTGCCTTTACCACTGTATTCACAAAGTGTGGTGGTAATATGTCTAGTTCTCTTTTGAAGAAGTTGTTTGGATTCACTTTCATCAGGCCCCCCAAACATCATCGTACATTGGTGGTTCTTCTTTGCTGGCTTTCATTGTATGTGCTTTACCGTGGAACTGTTTGAATGTGTAGTAGGCCACAAATATTACTGCTAAATGTCCTAGGAACCAACTCAACCATATGTCGGTTCTTATGCCCCAAAAATAGATTGTGAATGCGGTGCTCCAAAGGAAACTTAATGTAACGAGTATCTGAAGTCTCACCGTCTTTGGCAATGCCCGTAGATCGTTTTTGCTATCGTCAAACAGGATCGTTGCGGCATCTATCATCCAGTTGCGTAGATTCTTTACTTTCTCAAGTTTTCCTGAGTATGGGTTTGTGTTTGGAAATAACATCATTACAACATCCAATTCAAAATTATCAATATCAACGCCATTATCACTGAGGCCTTTATTATCGCACCGATCATGACAGGTAACTCCACAGTGCTATTATCAATAATCCAAAACTCATTATGGATATCGATACCTCATTAAAAAACCAGTCCTTGAAAGTCTCCCAGAGTAACCTAATCATTGTACTGTACCGTTAGTCCAAAAGGAGCCTCTATGTCTCTCTCGTATGGATTGTTGATCAAGAATATTGTGTCACAGTAGTGTTCGTCACCCCACGTCTCGAAAGGCCAACCGTCT
>Ga0181601_10000208_pt1 | contig 46381 bp, 33 predicted proteins | sample 041ome_8_FD_133020 | JGI IMG/M metagenome (GOLD analysis project Ga0181601, IMG submission 133020) | Coastal salt marsh microbial communities from the Groves Creek Marsh, Skidaway Island, Georgia - 041407BS metaG (megahit assembly) | ecosystem: Environmental > Aquatic > Marine > Intertidal zone... | reverse complement strand
GTACGCCGACGCGCACTCCAAGATGCATAGCTTGTATTTGCGACTGCGTTTGGCATCTCGCCGGCGGCATAAACACCCCTTGTTCTCCGGGAGAGCTGTCGCGAGAGCCGCGCGCTCGGCCACCAAATGTCGCCACTGGGCCATCACTTGGACTCGGCGACATTCGAGAGAGAGGAGACGAGCCCAAAGAGGAAGGGCGAAACGAAGAGGGTCGCATTGAACCTGGAGATGAAACCAAAACATAGTCAGAGCCAATGTTCACTCGTTCAGAGCTATCCATTCGCGCCTTTGACGCAGAGATGGGATAACTCGGACGATTCCAAGATTTTGAACTTGGTGTCGTCGTCGTCCTCGCCGCCGTCCTCGCCGCCGTCGTATCCATTTCATTCGGTGGTGATACACTATTACTTTCAATATCCATGTCAAATGTCATCGTCTCGCTTTCGTCGCTGTGCCCACTTCCCGAAGAGCCGTCGTGTTGCTTTTCAGCGTTCGACGGAGTCTTTGGGATACCGAGACCGACCTCAGTTTTGAAAAACGGATGATTGAAAAACTTGTCAAACGATATTCGGTCCGCAGCGTTTCTGTGCAGCAAACCTCTCAAGAGATTGATGCATTCTGGAGATAACTCCTTCGCGATTTCCATGGGAATTTTGAATTCAGTCTTTTGAATGTTTCGCAAAAGTTGCACTTGGTTTTGTCCCGTGAACGGAACCGTGCCGACCAACATTTCAAACAAAATCGTCCCAACGCTCCACAAATCTGCCTTGGCGTCGTACTTTTGATAGTTTAGAACTTCTGGAGCCATGTAAAGAGGACTACCGCACACGGTGTCCGCCATTCCTTCGCTATCTCTGATGTACCTGGCGAACCCGAAATCTGCAATCTTAAGCTCCGCGTCCAAACCATCCGAACTGAGCAACAAATTCTGTGGTTTGAGATCTCGATGGATGAGTTGAGCCTTGCGCATCGCCCTAAGCCCCTCGGCGAGCTGCTTCATGAAACGTCTCGCTGAGGCTTCGTCCATGCGTCCGTGCTTCTTGATAAACTGGCTCAAATCCCCCCCTCCGCAGTACTCCAAGACGATGTAAACCGTTTCTCCACTCGTCTCCATGTCGATGAATCGCAAAATGTTCTCGTCTCTCATCCTGCGCATCACCTCAACCTCGAGCTTGAGACTCTCCTTGAGTTTTTTGGATAATCTCTCGCACGCAATCTCCTTCACCGCCACGCACTGTCCCGTCTTCGCGCAGCTCCCGCGCCAAACCGTCGCAAAAGACCCTCGCCCTAGTCTTTCACCGAGAACCCACCGTTCTCCGACGACGCGGCGCGTCTCCCCGTTTCCTTCTCGACCAACATCCTCCCCGTCGGCTCTCCCCCTCTCCCGCGCGTCTCGCCTCATCGCCTCCCCACCGCGAGCCAACCCAGTGACCTTTTCCCGGACGTTCTTCGTTAACCACGCCGTCGGCGACATCATCTCGTCTTCCTCTTCACCGTCCGTCCGTCCGTCCGTCCGTCGCCCGCGCGCGCCCCCCCTCTAAAACAATCTAGTCGCACAAGAGCGATGAAAAAAAATCAAAAAAAGACTTCGAACGAGTCGAATCGAATCGACCGCGCCACCGACGAACGAACGACGGAACGAGACCAAGGCGCGGGCGCGCACCCGTCCTCCGTCGTCGCGAGCCACCCCGCGTTTCCGTTCCCGTTCCCGTCGCCGTCGTCGGCGCGCGACTCGAAGTGTCGTCGTTCGCTTTGAAACGACGCGCGTGACGCGGCACGCATCTTTTCAACGACCATTCGGGGTGCCGTTCGATACGTTGACGATTCATGATTCAAAATTTACACCCGCGGGGGGGGGGAAGTCGTTCCGTTCCGTTCCGTTCCGATTGATGCGTGCTGTGCGTGTATACAGTTCAAAGACACCAGGTGCCGCCTGTTTCATGTACTGTATATGTTTTAAATCTAAATAAACTCTATTTCATATTTTTGATGGCTAAAATCCCGCTCGAGTAGCGTGGACGTCAAAGATGCGCGCGACGACGACGACGACGTCGACGATGCGCGGCGTCGGGACCGGTCGTCCCCGGTTCGCATCGCCCTCCGTCGTTCGCCGGAAGGAAAAGAGGAGGACGCATCGCGGTCGATGGTCGGTAACCGCGGTGTCGTCGCCGTCGTCGTCGCCGTCGTCGTCGTCGTCGGTGAAGGATGGGCGTAATCGTCACTGTAATCTTTTGGTGGCTAACGACGCGGACGACGGGGTCATCGAAGCGGCCGAGCCTCGAGGGGGCGCGGCGGAGACGCGCCGGTCGAGGAAAACGAACGCGGGGATCGAACGGGTCGGGTCGTTCGCGGCGCTCGCCGGGACGACGGCGGTGCCGGGATTGATTGGGACGGATTTCGACCTCGCCGGACCCGGGAGCGTGTTCACGGCGGTGGCCGTCTTGGCTGTGATCATCACCGTGCACGAGTGCGGGCACTTTTTCGCGGCGAGATCGCAAGGGATACACGTGAGTCAGTTTTCTGTTGGCTTTGGACCGAATTTATTCACGTATCGCGGGCCAGAGGTGGAGTACAGCCTCAAGGCGGTTCCGCTCGGGGGGTTCGTGGCGTTTCCGGATGACGACGAGGACTGCCCGTACCCGGAGGATGACCCGGATCTTTTGAGGAATAGGCCGGTGCGAGACCGAGCCATCGTGGTGTCGGCGGGGATAATTGCGAATGTGATTTTTGCGTTCGGAATCTTGTACAATCAGGTGACGACGGTTGGGTTTAATGAACAAAAGTTTGAGCCAGGCGTCGTGGTTCGGGCGTTTACGAATGGCTCCGTCGCGCGCGAAGCCGGCATCGAGGCGGGTGATATCATATTGTCCGTCGACGGTGAAAAGTTACCGGCGGCTCGCAAATCTGTTTCAAAGGTTGTCTCCATGGTGAAGGATTCCCCGAACGCGCTGATGAAGTTTGAAATTATGCATCTCAGCGTGGATGGCGCGCCTGAGGTGAAGACGGTGCAAATGCGTCCAAACGGCGTCGGCGGCGAAGGAAAAGTTGGGGTTAAACTCGAGTCCAATTCGAGCATCAATAGACACGTGGCGCAAAACCCTTTCGAAGCCGCCCTACTCTCCACGAAGGAGTTCGCTAGACTCTCGTCCATGGTTTGGAACAGCCTGACGGGTCTGTTCACAAACTTTGGCGAGAGCAAGTCTCAGGTGAGCGGCCCGATTGCGATTGTCGCCACTGGGGCTGAGGTGATGCGTAACGACATCAGCGGCCTGTACCAATTCGCCGCAGTCATCAACATCAACCTCGCCATCGTTAACATTCTTCCTTTACCCGCTTTGGATGGTGGTTTCCTTCTTCTCATTGCCATCGAGGCGCTCCGAGGCGGCAAAAAGCTCCCAGTCGAGGTTGAGCAAAGCATCACCGGTGCCGGTGTGCTCTTCCTCTTCATCTCTGGGGCATCCTTGATTCTTCGCGATACGATTAATCTGCTTCCACATTAGTTTGCATTCATTACTGTAGGTGTTATGTTTTAATAAATGTACTGCGTAGAAGTTTCCGAGTGAGTGGCTGCTGGCTCGACGAGCCAAAAGGGTCAAACGCAGTTGCTTGTTTTTCGCATTTCAAGTCTAAAGAATTAAGGCTAAAGAATATAGGAGGGAAACATTTTTAAAGGTAAATGTTCGCCGCGCGCTCCTTGAACTTCAATTCGCGGGATTCGCGCATCGACACACCCTCAGCCACTTCCCTCTCGCGCTTGACAGTGTACAACTGCGCAACCTTGGTCTTCAAGATGCCAAAGTGATGCGGCTTGAACTCCTTGCGCGTGGATTGGCGCATGCGCAACTGGAACAACATCTTCTTGCACTTGGTCACTTCCTCCAAGAGCGCTTCGTTGGACAAATCCTTGAAATCCTTAACCTTGGTCGGCTTGAGCGCGGTAAACTCATCCGCGGCGGCGGCGTCGCCCTCGGCGCGCACCACGACGGAGGCGCGCTTTTGCGTGCGCGCAGTCGGCGCGGAAAGCTGTGTGCGAAGAAAGCAGTCGCGCATTCGTCAATCATCTCGTTCGCGTCGTCTATCGCCTCTTCCCAGTCGCACATCCGAATCTACGCGCCGCTCCCCTTCCCTCCCCTCTCACGGCAGCACCCCACCCTTTTTTCCAGGGTTTCGCTTCTCGCCCGCCGGCGTCCATCCACGAACGCGCGACGCCGATACCGTCGACGAGCGCCGGACGGAACCCACGCGAGGGACTACAATTAAAAATAAACGGCGCGTCCCCCGCGCGTCCGCGGTCCCCTCCCCCGGCGCGCCCCCCCAATCCGGCGCGGTCCCGCGAACCCGCCCGCACCCCTCTGCGCGCATCCGCCGGCGCGGCGCCGCGCGCGCGCGTCCCAACCATCCGTCCGAACGTCCGGGTCGACGAACCGTCGACGCCCGGCACGCATCCACGCGCGCGCGCACGCGAGAAAACAAACTTCATCGATCGATCCCTACCTTGACGGCGCTCGGCCCGACGGTGTTGACGAAAGAGAGCGCGGCGTGCATGGTTCACTTCCTCGGTGTGACGTCGAGCCGCGCCGCGCCGCGCCGCGTCCGTCCGTCAGTCCGTCCGTCCGTCCGTCGGTCCGCCCGTCGGTCCGTCCGATCCCCCCCGAAAACGTATCGTATCGATGATTTGGCGATCAGGAAAAATTTATAAAGTACTAACCTACCTCGCTGTGAAAAGTAATGATACTCGTACTTGTACTTGTATGGTTCATGACTCGTCAGTTGTGTGGGGACTCTCTAAAGATGCGCGGGGGTCGGAGGACGACCGACCGCGTGCACACACAGACGCGCGCGCGGTGGTTTCGGACGCGGACCGACGACGATGCGGGGATCTTCGTCGTCGTCGTCGTCGTGGATGGCGCGACGGATTAGATCGCCGCCGTCGTTATCGTCACCCGTCGTGAAGACGACGACGACGACGACGTCAGCGCGTGGAGGAAGACTAATATTCGCTTCTGGGATGTCGTGCGCGTTCGTCGTGTTGACGCTCATCGCGCACGTGGCGTGGATAAGCCGTGGAACGGGGACGGGGTGGACGCCGTCGAAGAAGAACATCGCGCACGCGAGGTCGGGGCTGGAGTGGCACGCGGCGGCGTCGGCGCACGCGGCGAAGAGGGTCGGTTTCGGGCTCCTTAGCATTTGGAGTAGAGACGCGAAGAAAACGGATGAGTACGGGTACGAGACGTTTACGATGCGGTGTGAACGCGCGGTGGAGGATGCGGAGTACGATAGGGAGTTTCCTGTGAATAAGGGGCGGTTTAGGAATTTGAGAGAGTTGTGCGACGACGCGGCTGCGTTGGAGTCGAGTTTCAAGGTGTTTAGTCTCGGGTTGTCGCCGCTCGCGCGGGCGCGGTACGCTTTGATATCTTGGATACCGACGTTTAACAGAGGATACGACGTGGAGAAGGAGCTCGTGCGTTGGTTTACTAGAGGGCCGTTTACGACGCAAGATCCGTCAAAGGCGACGGCGTTCTTCATGCCAATCATGCCGTACTTGGATAGAGTTGCCGGTTTTCCCAAGAATGGGCGAGAAATCATGCGAAAGAGGTTCAACATGTTTGTGCGCTCGCACGAACGGACCAAGGTGTGGAAGAAGACGGAGTGTAAACGGTTTGCGTCGGTAGTGCACGATTACGGGACTAACATCGCGCTGGACCAACCAGAGGTGATGAAGACGACTACGTTTATCTCTTCAAACGCGGAGTGGATTGCGCGAGACGCCGAGACAAACGTGATGAGAGGTGAGCCGTACAGCACGGAGAAGGATGTTGGTAGCGTGTGCTCAGCGTCGTATTACTTACCTGCAAAGGCGGTGGAGTATCGAGTCTTCGAACCCAAGCCTCTGTACGAAAGGAGGACGCTCGTGTCCTTCAACGGAGGCTTGTCGAGCCCGCTGCGTGCACGTGTCGCTGCTATCGTTGAAGAACAAAACGACCCAGACGTAGACATCGCCTTCACCGGACACGTGTCCACGAGTGGATACATGAAAGACCTCTCGTCTTCAAAGTTTTGTCTTCACATGAAGGGTACACGAGTAGTCAGTCCCAGGCTCATCGAGGGAATTTGGTTTGGATGCGTCCCGGTTATCCTCGCGGACAATTACGATTTGCCCCTCTCCCACATTCTCGACTGGAGCAAATTCGCCGTCATCATCCCCGAAGCCGACGCCGCACAGCTCTTCACTCGACTCCGCGCCGCAAACTGGCCCGAACTCTACGCCAACCTGCGTAAAGTCGCGCCCATGTTTCTCTACCACAGGCGACCCATTTTTGGCGACGCGTTTTACGGCACCGCCCTCGCCGTTCGCGATCAAATCGCCATTCGTTCCCGCGACTGCGCCGCGGACGTTTTCGCCGACTTCGATTCAGAAATTCGTTGGGGGGCTCATCCATGACGCTCGCGCCGAAATCTAGCCGTGCGAGACAAGACAAGACAAGACAAGAATGTAGCATTTTGTAGCAACAGCACTCGCAAAAGAGCAGCAACCCATTCCTGGAGTGATGAATCGTCATTTAGGTACCCACAGACGAACACAGCCGCCGAACGCGACGGACGACAAAGAAACGCGTGCGAGAGTTTGACGCGCGTCGACTCGGCAGTCGACGACCGGGACGAAACGCGCGCGCGCTTCATTCCATTCACTCATCTCATTCATCGATCGATTGCGCGGACGCAGACGACGGGTCCCTCGTCGTCGTCGTCGTCGTGAACGAGTGAAAAAGCGCACGGACGTTCCGAATCGGACGAATCACAACATCGAAACCGATATATAAATGGCGCCGACGCCGCCGACGTCGAGACTCGGATCGATCCGGAGTAAACCGACGGGAAAACGCGAAGGAGCGGACGCGACGGCGGGGACGGGTCGAGGGACGAGAACGCCGACGTCGCCGACAAGGAGGACGCGTTCGTCAACGCCAACGCCGCCGACGAGTAAGGGCAGCAAGGCAACGACTGAAGGAGAACCGACGACGGAACCGGCGGCGGCAACGACGACGACGCCGGCGGGAGGCGATGGAAGGGACGCATCGATGGGCACGGGACGCGGGAGGCGCGGGAATTTCGCACCGAGGTTGAACGTGGCGCGCGGAAGCGGAGGGAAGGGTAAAAAGGCGAGTAAGGAACCGACGGCTGAGGAAGACGTCTCGTTGCCGGGCGGAGTGGAAAAGTTGGTTCGCGAGGCGCGAGCGGCGACGAGAGGAGGCGGGAGGGGTAGCGTAGATCCTTCTATGCCCATCAAGAGGGGCGCTCGGATCGCGGCGCCGGGTGATTCCGATAGAGTCATGATCGGGGGTGGCTCGGCGCCGGCGCCCGCAAGTAAAAAGGCGTCTGCGTCCAAGGCTGCTGCTACTGCGGCGGCGGATGAAGTCACTTTGCCATCGTCCAAGACAAAGACGACCGTCAAGAATGAACCGATGGATGTCGATGACGATAAATCTGTCTCTGAATCCGACTCTGATGCGAAGGACACGGCGATGGACGTGAGTACTGCGCCGACAAGGCAGGTAAGAATGAGCCGGCAGAAGCAGGCGGCACTCGCCATGGAGAACGCGGCGAGGCAAGTGCAGCCTCAGCGAGCGACGACGGAAAAGATGTACGACGCGGAACAAGACTGGACCGACAAGAACCAGTACTATCCAACCGTACTGACGACGAGCTCGCGTGAGGTGGAGACTAGCTCGGTGGGGGACGTGATTCGCGACACGAATGGGGAAGATTACGTCGTGTTTCAGCTTCCATCCGACTTGCCTCTTCGGAATAAGAGCGCGAGCGATCAGATGGAAGTCGACGGTGTGATTGATCTCGGCGATGATTTGAAGCCGCAGGATTGCGTGCGTAAAGTGTCGGAGCTCTCGGACGGGCAACTCGGCGAGTTGAAGATTCACGCCGACGGGTCCGTCAAGTTGTGCATCGGAAACGCCATTTTCGACGTCACGCAGGGGACTCCCTACCAACACGCCGAGCAACTCGCTCGATTAGATGAAGACAGACAACGGTGCGTCATCCTAGGTAAGAGCACCACGAGAGTGACGTGCATCCCGGATGTGACGCATCTCTTGCTCTGATTGTAGCAAATTTGAAAATTTGATAAAAACTCTAAAAAAATCTATCTCGCGGCGGCTTTAGCTTCGGCGTACACGGAAGCGCGCGCCGCGTCGCAAAAGTGACCGACGTTTTCTTCAGGAGTACCTTGAACGACACCGTGACCAACATTGAGAATGTGCTTCTTGTTACCCGCGTCACGAACGTTGTTCGCAACCTCTTGGCGAATGCGATCTGGGCTCGCGAAGAGGTACATCGGATCCATGTTACCTTGCAAGACGCGATCCGGGCCCATGATGGCTCTCGCTTCGCTCATGCTCGTGTTCCAGTCCAAACCGATAACGTCGGCGGTAGACTTCTTGAGCTCGTGAAGCTTACCACATCCACCGTTGGCGTGGAAGATGAGCGGCGTGTTCGGGTGACGCGCTCGCACGTACTCGATGACGCGCTCGTTGTACGGGTGGGAAAACTCAAGAAACTGCTGCGGCGAGAGGTGGTGAGCCCAAGAATCGAAAATTTGCACGACTTGCGCGCCGCTTTCGATTTGGTAGCACACGTACACGCCGAGCGCATCGGCGAGCTTGGAGAGGAACGCGTGGAGCGTCTTTGGATCCTTCGTCATGATTTGCTTCGTAGTGGTCAAGTGTCTGTCGCTCGACCCTTCCATGGCGTACGCCGCCAAAGTCCACGGAGAGCCGATGAAACCGAGCATGGTGGATTGTCCATCAATCTCCTGACGCAGAGAACTCAAGATTTCCCGCACAAACGGAAGCTGCGTCGCCGGATCATCCAACATTTTCATTTTGTTGACGTCGTCCATGGTGCGCACCGGCTCCACCACCGGACCCTTACCCTTCACCACATCAAACTCAATACCCAACGCCGGCAACGGCGTCAAGATGTCGCTAAACATGATGACACCATCCGGCTTGAACGCCCGCCACGGCTGTAACGAGAGTTCAATGGCGATATCCGGCGTCTCGCTTCGGTGTCTGAACCCATACTTCGTGCTGTACGCCCGAAACTCCGCCATGTACCTACCCGCCTGGCGCATCAACCACACCGGCGGACGCTCGACGTCTTCCCCTCGCGCCGCACGAAGCAAAATCGGATCCTCCGCCCCGCTCGCGCGCGTCACCGCGCGTCGCACCGCGCGCGCCGCCGCCGCACCGCTCCCTCGGCGAAGCGCCTTGACCTCACGTATACCACCCGCGTAGCTCGTCGCTCTCGCGCGTTCGATCGTCGTCGCGCGCATGGTAGCTCGATGGCCGCTTCCGCTCGATCGGATCGGATCGGATCGATGGGTGCGTTCGTGCGTTCTTTCGCGAGACGCGCGACGGGTCGTCGAACTGTGACGCGGGCGAGTCGATTAAAGTTCGCTCGCGTTATCCACTGCACTGGGATACGCTCGCCGGGAAATCTGCCTGTTTGTATGAAACCGTATGCGTAAACAGTGCATCATAGAACTGAAACTCTTCTCGAATCGTCTCGGTTTCGTGCACCGGTGACGCGACACGACGCCGCGTTGAACGCCGACGGCGGTGCGCGCGAACGACGACGTTAACGGAAAGGACTTCAGAATCGATCGTCCGTGACGCATCGCGCGTTCTAAATACTAAAAATGGATCAATTCGCGGCGAGGATCGACGGGGTGTTGCACCACCTGGAGGACCAAGGTGTGGGTGGGAGACAGATGCTGAAGATTGCCCGCGCGTCTGTGTACGCGCAAATCATGCTGGCGATGTGTGGATCGCTGAGTTTCGTGTACGGGACGATTCACTCGACGGCGTTGGCACTGTCGCTGTATGCAGTGGTGGCGTTGGAGATTAAGGCACCGAGACTGCTTAAGATTTACGCCGTGGCGCTCTTGGTGTTGACGGTGACGGACTTTTTTTGGTTGGCGACGTATGCGGGACCGATTGGGTCAAGTAACACCGGAATCGCGCTGGAGGTGGAGGCGAATAGCGCGGATATCGATGGGACTCTGAGATACGGGACGATGGCGGCGGGTATCAATAACTTTTTTTGTCTCATTCCTGAGTTTTTCGCTTTTCTCGTGCGTGTGGCGAGCGTGGCGTTGTGGGTGTTGATGTGGAGTAAAGGGTTGTTGGACGGTACTGATTCGGACTATAACGATCCGAGCGCGCCGTTTGAGAAGCACAACTCGCATCAAACCATCCCTCCGGGTTCTCCGGCGAGAAATGGACGCAACGGGAGCAACGGCGCTTCGACGTTCACCGTCGACGGCGGCTATCAAGACATTGACAACGACTCGTCGGGCTTGCTCGCGCGCAACGTGTGATGATCGCGCCTTGAGTAGAGAACTTTGTACGAGTTATTGTCCTAGAGGTGTGCTAATATTACTAAGAGTTTATCTAAACGCAAATCAACGTAGTCCGTAATCATAGCGCACGCGAACAAATTTGGACTCGACGAATCGCACAAAGTCAGGCTCCTCTGCGCACAATTTCTCAAATCCTCCCGGCTCGGCGCACTTGGCGTCGTGCGCGTCGCACTCATCTGTGGTGAGCAAGATGAGATTGTCGAGCGTCGCCGGACGCGAAGGATCCCATCGCGTGAGAGACAGATGGCTCGTGTTTCGCCAAAAGGCTTTGAGGCGCTTGTTTTGATTATCGCGCGCGCTCAGCGCTCGCCAAACTTCGCGAACCAAGTACATGACGCCCTCCAAGTCCACAGCCATGGCGGCGACATCGCGACCACGCTCATTCTCGCGCTCACGAAGCCTATCGAGTTGCGTGTCGTACTGCTTAGACTGTAAATTGATGAGTGGTTCGCCCTCAAATGGCGCCTCGGCGATTTGCGTCAGTACATGACTGGCAAGCGCCATGCCGAATATGGCTGGCACGCATCCGAGCACTGGAATGGTTCGAATGCGAAAGTTTGGAATGACTTGATAATCAGCCAGCGTCTCTCCTTCTTTGAGATCCATCTCAGCCACGAGCTCGCATCGAGCTTTTTCCAACGAAATCAGCGCCGTCACGCCACCGCTCACTTTGTAATCCTTATTCAATCGGAAGCGCACAGCTCTCGCGAGCGGATCTGCCGTGCTCTCAGAAATATCCGCAAAGCGTAGTCTCGTCGGATCACACTTTGCCCCGGCACCTCCGGACATGACGACCCGCAAGCCGCGTCGTTTACATGCCGCCAGGAGCGCCACCTTTGTGTCAATGTTATCGATGGCGTCCACCACAAAGTCAGGCTGACGCCCAGTATCCATCCACGGCCCCAAAAGCTCCTCCTCCGCATCGTCCTCATACATCGCCACCCTCGCATCGATCGACGCCTCTGGATAAATGTTCGCAAAGTGCTTTTTCAGACACGTCGCCTTTGGCGTGCCGACATCCGCTCGCGTCGCTGTCGCGTGTCTATTCAACGAGCTCAAGCTCACTTGATCGAAATCTACGATTCGCATCTTCCCCACCCCAGACCTTAAAATCATGTGCGCCGCGTGCGAGCCTACACCACCGAGACCAACGACGACGACAAAGGCATCCCGAACCTTTTCCTGTCCCTCCTCGCCAAAAAACTGCACGTTGCGCGTGAACTGCTCGCGCAAAATCTCGTCCCTCAAGTCGTACTCCTCCCCATCGCGCGTCGCCGCCGAGGAATCCGTCACGCACCCCCCTCTATTTACTTTCGTCATCGCCGTCCCACCCTCCGCATCGGCTCCACGCGTCCCGCAACCTTCAAAATCCTCCTTCCTACCGCCGCCTCGCGCACCACCGCTCCTCATCCATCCACCTCGCGTCATCGTCGTCCCGCATCCCACACCGACGACGAACGCCGCCACCGCGGCGACACCCACGGTCGCGATCGTCGCCGCCGTCGCGCGCGCCGTCTCCGTCGACGTCGACATCCGTCCCTCCCGAGCCTGTCCGACCGAACACTCCCGTCAGCGCGCCAGCATACGGTGCGAAAAAACAGCTCGAGTTTTGGCAAAAAGACTCTGTGGCATTTTGACGCATCATAAACCGTCGATTCGTTGACATATCACTGTTTGCGCATAATTTAGTGTCCACGTGGACGAAGGGGTGCGGCGCACGGAACGGAAGACGGGAGGGCGTGATCGCCGCCGCGATTGTGTGTCCCTTTGTGGTTTTTGTGGTGGTTCATGACTCGACTTTTTTGGATAAGGGTTCGAGTCAGCGAGCCCTAGGATTTTTCGTGATTTTTTATTCATTTACAGTGCGCTGGGGTATGAAAATATTAATTATCATAATTTATAGACTAAAATATGAGACCATGCGTTACTGTGGAGAAATTTTCGGTGAAAATAAATCTGGTGGCCAACGTACCCCTCGGTGACGCGTACTAGACCTCTGCGCTGGCGGCGTGCGTCAGTCTTCACCCGCGCGTCGTACCCGGACCGTCTCGAACGCCCCGTCGCTCGAGCCCCGAAACGTCACGCAAACGCAGAGAAACGCAAACGCAGCGCTTTTCTTCCGCGACTCTACACCGTTCTCGATTCGTAACGACGCGCTTCCCGAAGCGAGTTTTTTGAACGAGGATTATTTCTGTAAAAACCTCATCTTTCGATCGGTTTTTAATTTGAACACTCAAGATGGCTGTCTTCGAGACTGATATGGACATCACGCCGCTTGTCGTCGCCTCTGTGCCGTTCTTCGGCGGTATCTTGGCGCTCGGTATGGTTTTCGTGCTCATGATGCGCGTGAACAAGGCCCCGTCGGGCTCGGGCGATCAGCTCTTCATCGCTGAACAAATTTCTACGGGTGCCGTCAGCTTCCTCAAGACTGAGTACAGCTACTTGCTTCCGTTCGTCGCGGCTGTAGCGGCGTTCATCGTTGGTATTTTGGAAAGCCAACCGGAAACCCCGGTTTACACCATCACCGACTTGGTCTTCTCTTCGTCCAAGAAGGGTGGCTGGCAAACCATGCTCTGCTTCCTCGTCGGCGCCGCGCTCTCCGCGGGCGCCGGCTGGGCTGGCATGAAGGTTGCGACGCAAACCAACGTCAAGACCATGGAAGCCGCGCGCTCTGGCTTGAACCAAGCTCTCCAAATCGCGTTCGCCGGTGGTGCCGTCATGGGCTTCTCCGTTGTCGCGTACGGTATCCTTGGTTTGACCGTCCTCTTCTACATCTTTGCCACCGCGCAAAACAGCGGCGTTGTCTCTGACTCCACTTCTTCTGTATCCCTCCCTGGTTCGATCATCGACATGCGTGATGCCATCCGTTACCTCTCTGGTTTCGGTTTCGGTGCCTCCTCCATTGCCCTCTTCGCGCGTGTCGCCGGTGGTATCTACACCAAGGCCGCCGACGTCGGCGCTGATCTTGTCGGTAAGGTTGAAGCCAACATTCCGGAAGATGATCCCCGCAACCCGGCCACCGTTGCGGACAACGTTGGTGATAATGTTGGTGATGTTGCCGGTATGGGTGCTGATCTTTTCGAGTCCTTCTGCGGTTCCATCATTGCGTGCGCCGCTCTTTCCTCTGACAACCGCGAATTGGCGTTGCCGTTCTGGATCGCTGGCTTCGGTATCCTCGCCGCCGTCATCGGCTTCTGGACCGTCTCCACCAAGGACGATGCTTCCCAGTCTGACCTTCTCCATTCCCTCCACCGTGGTGTCTACTCTGCCTCCGTCCTCGTGATTGTCTTGGCCGTCGCGTGCGTTGAGATCCTCTTCGACGGCAACAACCTCGGCTACAGATACTTTGGCTGCATCATCATTGGTCTCGTCGCCGGTATCCTCATCGGTGAAGCCACTGAATTCTGCACCTCCTACGCGTACGGCCCGACCAAGTCCATCACCCACGCCGGTTCTGCTGGTGGTGCCGCGACTGTCATCATCCAAGGTCTCGGCATTGGTATGATCTCTGTCTTCCCGCCGACTGTTGTGATTGTCGCGACTGTCTTGGCCTGCTACAACGTTGCCGGCACTGGCGCCACTGGCTTGTACGGTATCGCCATCTCCGCTGTCGGTATGTTGTCTACCCTCGGTGTCACTCTCGCCACCGATGCCTACGGCCCGGTTGCCGACAACGCTGGCGGTATCGCTGAAATGTCCCCGGATGTTCCAGAAGAAGTCCGCGAGCGCACCGACAAGCTCGATGCCCTCGGTAACACCACCGCCGCCACCGGTAAGGGTTTCGCCATCGGTTCCGCCGTCTTGACTGCCCTTTCTTTGATGAACGCCTACGTCAAGGATGTTCCGTTCGCTTGCCAGGGCAGCACCCGCTGCTTGGCTCAGTCAATGCTCCTCACCGATGCGTACGTCCTCTCTGGCGTCATCTTCGGTGCCATGTTGCCGTTCCTCTTCGCCGCCCTCACCATGCTTTCCGTCCGTAAGGCTGCCGGTGCGATCATCGTCGAAGTCCAACGCCAATTCCGTGACATTCCGGGTCTCCTCGAAGGCAAGGAGGGTGTCAAGTGCGACCACATGTCTTGCGTCAAGATGTGCACCAAGGCTTCCATCAACGAAATGTTGCTTCCGGGCATCCTTGCCGTCATGACCCCGATCTCTGTCGGTTTGCTCATTGGCGCCAAGGCCCTCGGTGGTCTCCTCGCTGGTGCTATTGCCTCCGGTTTCATGCTTGCCGTCATGATGTCCAATGCTGGCGGTGCTTGGGACAACTCCAAGAAGTACATCGAAAACGAAAAGGTTTACGGTGGCAAGAAGTCTGACACGCACAAGGCGTGCGTCGTCGGCGACACCGTCGGTGATCCTTTCAAGGATACCTCTGGCCCGGCCTTGAACATCCTCATCAAGTTGATGACCATCTTCTCCTTGACCATGGCCCCGGTCTTCCGCGGCGACTGGGCCACTTGGTGGTACGGTCTCATCGTCCTCTGCGTTGAAATCATCTTCGTCGGCATCGCGTACTGGTACGTCTGGATTGTCAACGGCGAAGAAAGCGTCGCTCCGGAACACGCCAAGAAGTAAGCGCCCGGAAGGATGCGAACTACAAAAAACTCACAAAGAGTTATCACTAAAGTCGTTCGAGAGATCGGCGTTTTAAATTGACGAACACTTCACAAACGAGGTTGATTTTTTCAATATTAATACAAAAGTCCACTTCCATCCGTCGCTCTCCCCGAGCCTTTTTCTTCATTGATTTCCCTGCCCGCTATCGTTCCACCCACGTATCCACTCCCGCCCGTGCGCCGCCCGAGCCTCTTTACTCGCCTTTTCATCCAAAAACTTGACGCAGTGCGCCTCCAACGACGCGTACGCCGGGTTCGTCCGCGTCCGTTCCGGAGGCGTCTCTTGCGCCGTCAACCACTTGAACAACTCTGGATTTTCCTCGTCGAGCACCTCTTCGAACGCGTCTAAAAAACCCTCATCCGCATCCGCGAGCGCCGTTTCCGCCCACGTCCCAACCATGATGTCCAGCTCTAAAAATCCGCGCTGTTTCGCCCGATACAACGCCCTGTTCACCCTCGCGCGTCTTCGGCTTTGGTCTCCAGACTCGTCGTTCATCGTCTTCGTCCCGCCGACACCGGTCGTCGACATCCACCGCATCGGCGTCGACGACCCGCTCAATAAACCGCCATCAACCATCCTCGACGTCGACGTCGACGTCGACGTCGACGTCATCATCGCACGCACCGCGAAGCGTCGAAGCGTCCACATCGTCAGTCAATCAACCGACCACGCCCGCCCATGGACCGCTCGAGTGTGCGGACCGCGACCGCGACGATGTCGGTCGGGAGGTTCTGAACAATCAAAATCAATCCAAATCCACGCGTCCTGACTCGTGAAAACAGCACAAGGGTCCTCGGCTCCCGCGCGCGATGCGGTGCGATGCGGTGCGGTGCGGTGCGATGCGGTGCGGTGCGATCCGAAATTGGATACATGTTACGAGTCGTGACTCAATAAAATAGATGGACACTCGCTCCACCCCACCCTTCCATACACCCTTTTTGTTGTCCGCGATGCGTGTAAATTGAAGGTTCGTGACTCGTCAAAGTGATCCAAATTCAAACACAAGGGGGCTCGGAGAGCGCGCTTATCTACTCGAGAGCGACGGATGACGCCGATGGATGAGTCGAACGGGAACGACGCCGCTCGCGCGCGCCCCGTCACTTTGTAACTCGTTGGACGACGATCATGTACGTGGTGTAAACAACGGAATCGATGGCGATGCGCGCGACACGCGACCGACGGAGGACTCGAAATGACTGACGGATGTGTTGTTTCGTGACGACCTGCAGAAACATCAGCATCATGGCGAGCGCTACTGCGATGAGCGTGCGCGCGATTTCTACGACGGTGTCGACGAAGACGACGCGGGCTAAGGCGACGCGCCGATCTGTCGTGACCCGCGCGGCGTTTGAAGGGATTTATAAGGAACCGCACCAAGGGTTTTCGAACGAATTCATCGGCGAGACGCTCGAAGCGTTCCCGGACAAGGGCATCGCGGACAACCTCGAGGCGATGGTCCTCTTCGTCGCTGGTGGCTACCAAATCTTGGATGTTCGGGCGAAGAGCGAGATCGAGTTTGTGGGTAACTACCCGCGCGATCAAATCTACGGCCCGCAGATTACGGAGATCCCGATTATCAACGCCACGCGTCGATACGACAGCGAAAAGGGTGAAAAGGTGTACGTGCAAGAGATCAACGCCGACTTTAAGGCTCAAGTCGAGAAGAGATTCCCGGATAAGGAGACCAAGCTGATCATCGGCTGCTCTGATGGTCGCAACCGCGCCATCCAAGCCTTGGAAACGCTCGATGAGATGGGATACGTCAACATTGTCGGTCTCCGTGGCGGCTACAACTTGTGGAACCGCCAGTGGGATTCGAAGCTCCGCCGACGCAACCTCCCGGGCGTCTTCAAGGAAGAGTACCAACACGGCGCCGATGGCTGCGGTGTCCACGCGACTGGTGCCACTTTCGAAAACCAAGACGCGTTCCAATACGCCGACTGGAGAGACTCCACCGAGTGGCTCGACAGCTTGGAGCCGGCGACTGCGTAAAATCACGCTCGAAACGCCTTCGAGCGCGTGAGTGGTCTAAAAACTTTTGACGCTTATACAATAGCAATACAACAGATTAAAACTAACTCGGTGATAACTTTATCATCATGCACATTGAAATAAACTATCGACACAGTCCATAAGTACTCAAACTCAGTCTCGACCGTACCGGTTGATCCACTCGACGATGCCCATGCTCGAAGTCTCGACGCGAGCGCCAGAACCAGAGCTGACAATGTCACCGAAAGACTCAAAGGTGGCTATGCCCGTGAACAAACCGTGAGGAGACACGCGCATGCGTCTGCTCGTGGCAACACCGACGCCCGTGAGTACGGCTTCGTGTTCGTAGACGTCTAAAAACGCATACGAGGTTTCGCCCTCGCGAGCTTCGAGCATCGCCTCCAGAGTCACGTAGTGCACGCCTCCTTGCTTGTGGTATTTACCCGGATGGTCGTGACCAGCCAGACAAACCTTAACCACCCCGCTTCGTTCCATGAGTTCGGCAACGGCGCCAGAGTTCCAGGCTGACATTTGAAAACGAGCGGCGAGAGGATGGAGCGCGTTGTGACTCGCGACGATGACGCGTTCATTCTTCTTTTTGCATTCCTCTAACTCGTTCTCGAACCATTCAAACTGACGCGGTCCAAGTCCACCTCCCCACGGAACGATGTCGTCTCTATTCTTCTCCACCGCGTCCACGGCAAAAGCAATCGCGGGCTCGTATTCGACGGTGTCTGCTTCAATGTATCGTGGATTCAAATCCGTCGTGTCCAACACGATCAACCGCCATCCTCTCGGCAACGCCACCGAATAATACGGGGACGCCATGTTTACAGCGCGCAGAAACTCCTTCTTACTCACGTTACAATCGTGATTGCCCACTGTGTGATACATCGGCGTCTTCCTGCCCGCCGCGTTGACCAAATCCGCCACCACACGCAAATCCCGAGCATTTCGCTTCTTTGTCGCGTCGCTCATCGGCCCACGAAGCACCGGCTTGAGATCCTTCCGATCCTCGTTATATCCATCAAACAAATCCCCAAGATTGACGATTCCACTCAATGACGACGCCTCGCGTCCGAATGCCGCCAAACACTCCTCCAAGCGCTGCGCCGACGCTCTGAAACGCTTGACTCTGTTCGGGTCGTCGTTCCTCCTTTCATCCTCCTTATCCCCGTACTGCGCGTCCGCGAACAGCCCGAGACGAAAACACGGCTTTGGCGCCACCGCTTCGAGTCTCGCGCTCGATCCTCGCCCTTGCACGCTCGGTCCTCGGCGCTGCGTCGGCGCCGTTTCGTCCGCGTCAACAACGTCAGCTTCATCTTCTTCACCGTCACCGCTTCGACGCCTCGCCGCGCGCGCCATCGTCAAAAAACCCCGCGTCGATCGTCGCGTTAGACGATGACTGACCGACCCGATCGTTGTCGGCAGTGTCGCCGACGGTCTCATCGACGCGCGTGACGCGACGTCGACGAACATTTTTCTTGTTTGTCAAGTCGCGTTGTGAAGGCACCTCGCAACGACCGAGCTCTTCACACAGCGACGCGCGACGAAGGATGTTCGGCGGCGGCGGCGCGCCGAACCCGTTCGGGACGCCGCCGTCGACGAACGGCTCGGAGAATCCGTTCGGAAAGACGACCGGCGCGAACGCGAGTCCGTTCGGTGGTGGGAACGGTTCGAACGTTGCCAACGCATCTGCGCCTTTCGGTGCGCTGCCGTCGCCTTTCGGTGCGCCGCTGTCGCCGTTCGGGGGCGCCGCCGCGAGTGGGGCGTTCGGGAGATTCGGTGCGTCCGCGTCCATGGATGGGGCGTCGCCGTTCGGAGCGAGCGGCGGGGGTGGTGGGGGTGGCTCGAGCGGCGCGCCCACGTCGGCGCCGCTCGCCAGCGCAGGCTCCTCGCCGTTTGGGGCGGCGATGGGCGCGAGCGGATCGCCGTTTGGGGTAGCGGATGGTGTGAGTGCATTCAGTGGGGCTGGATCGGGGTTCGGAAAGGCGGTACTGGCGTCGAGCTCGCCGTTCGGGGCGTCTGCGGCGGTGTCTGCGGGTTCGCCTTTCAGAGTGAGCAGGGCAACGGGCAGAGCGTTCGGTGCGCCGGCGAGCGCGAGCGCGAGTCCGTTCGGAGCGAGTGCACCGGCAAGTGCGAGCACGTTCGGGACTTCTGCGTTGGGAGCATCTCCTTTCGGGGCGACGCAGGGATCGACGTCTCCGTTTGGTAGAGCGCTAGGTTCAGCAAACGCGAGCCCGTTTGGAGGTTCGAGCGCCGCGCCGCCGACGAGCGCGTCTCCGTTCGAGGCGGTGGATCGCGGAAGCTCACCGTTTGGGGCGTCGAATACCGCGCTCGCGGGTGGTACATCTCCGTTCGGGGCGTCGACGCAACCGAGTCAGACACCGTTTGCGCCCATCGTGAGTTCGCCGTTTGACGCCGCGCCGCCGACAACGACGTCTCCTTCCACGTCTCCGAGTGCTTTCGGTGCCTTCACGGCGCCGACCGCAAGATCACCATCACTGTTTGAGCCGAAACCTAGCGCTGGCCAAGCGATCTTGGGTGGGCTCGGAGCGGCGACGGCGTCATCGACCCCAGCGCCGGCGGGCAGTCCGTTTGGAGGAACGGGCGTTTTGAGCGGGTTAAGTCCGGTCGCCTCATCTTTCCAACCAAAGGTTAGCGATGAAAAGCCAGCCGTGACGAGTTTTGGTGGTTTTGCGACCGCAACCGCGGCGAAGAGTGTGCTGGAAGCGAGCGCTCCCGCATTTGGATCGGCGAGCGCGAAGGCGTTTGTTCCGCCAAAGCCGCGACCGGTGAATGCTAGAGTAGGATTGACGAGTCAACCGCCAGCCTCGAGCAGCGGTGATGGCGGAGGCGAGGCGGGGGAGCTTCCCATGGGACAAGGGCACATAATCGGTACGTGCGATTTGATGTGTCCCGTCAAGGAGAGAGAATTTAGAAGCGCGAACGGTGATTTGGAGGTGTTTGAGCGCATAGATGCAAACGACCGCATGAAGTCGCATCCTGATTTGTGCGTGAAAAAGTACACTCGCATTGTCGCGGATTTGACACCCGATATGGTTAGAACGAAAAAAGGTTTACAATTGGCCATAGATCAACTCTGGAGAATTATAGACGGCCGGGATGAGGATTTCATGACGAAGAGCAAGTTCCTGTGGGATCGGCTTCGTTCGATTCGTCAAGACTTAAACCTTCAACAGATCACAGACTCGTTCGCCGTCAAACTCATGGAGCAGATGGTGCGATATACAATCTTAGCGGAGCATGAGTTGTGCGAAGAGACGGCATCGGCAACGAATCCCGATGGTCACAACTCGCACCTGAATGTCGAACAATTGACAAAGACGTTGACGTCGCTGAGACACATGTACGACGACAACGCGGCGAAAGGAACACATTTCAGTCTCGATGCCGAAGCAGAGATGTATTGCTACCAGCTCTTACTTCGAATCGATTCACACGGTAGATACGCGGTCCAGCGGTCCGAGATGTTGAATGATCTGCGCGGCGTGCGCGGCGCCGTCTTGAAGCACCGCGACGTACAATTCGCACTCCAGTGCCATCGAGCCTATCACTCAAACAATCTCACTGGATTCTTCCGACTCGTGAAACAGGCGACGTTTCTACAATCGTGTTGCCTTCACAAATTCTTCAATAGCATGCGGTCCAAGGCGCTCGAAGTCATGAATTCTACGTATGGAAGGTTCATGATGCCGATTTCAGAGATCGGGCGGCTGATGAACACAGATGAAATGGAGGCTGAAGCTTTGTGCATTCATCACGGATTGAAAGTTAGCAGAGGTAAGGATGGAGATAAACCTCCCGCAGTCATGATGCGCGAATCTTCGTACATTTCACCCGCAGACGAGTTCCCAGTGACCAGGTCTGAAATTGTCATGAAGAAGCGCGCGGCATCCTACTTGCTTGAGATCGTAGGAAAAGAGGACGCTGATAGGATTCTCGCGAAGCAGCTTCCGTCCTTAAGCGTAGCGACGCCACAAGTCACGCCTAAACCGGCTGACGCGGCGAGTGCTGAACTCTCCGAGATGGATAAACGCAAGAAGCAGGCTGATGAACTCCGCGCTAAGATTGCAGAACGCGAAGCGGCGCTCGCGGCGGAACGAGCGGCGATTGTGGCAAAGAAGAAGGAGCTCGAGGAACGTAAGGCGGCTGAGAGGAAGGCGGCAGAGGAGGCTGAACGGAAGGCGAAGGAAGAGGAAGAAGCTGCGAGACGAGCGGAGGAAGAAGCCAAAGCTATCGAAGCGAAAGCTCGAGCTGAAGCTGAGGCTGCCGAAATCGAGCGTAAGCGATTGGAAGAGGAAACGGCTCGAGCCAAGGCGGAGGCAGAAGCGAAGGCTCTCGCCGAGGCTGAGCGCATTCGCGTGGAACAAGAGGCAGAAAGGCAACGCATCGAAGCCGAACGTCGTGCGAAGGAGGCTGCAGAGGCTGCGAGACGCGCGGCGATCGCCAAGGCCGAGGCTGAGGAACGCGCTCGCAAGGCTGCGCAAGAAGAAGCTGAGAGGCAGCGCGTTCTCGCTGAAGAGCGCGCTCGACATGAGGCTGCGGAAGCGAAAGCGGCTCGTAGGCGTCGAAAACAGACATTGGCGATATGGCGTCTGTTCTTTGCTCGGTGGCGCATGAATTCCAAGGAGTTCAAGCGTGAACGTCTCATCGGAGAATCGCTCGCCAGCGCCAGTCCAGCTCCGGGATTGAATAGTCGCGCGTCGGCGATGTTCAACAGGCTCGGCGCCATGTTGAGACCGACGGACGTTCTGTCCCAGCTGCGACATAGGATTGAGTCTGCGCGTTCTCCAGAGTTTGGAGGACCGCTGGACATTCCGCAAACCGTCGGAATGACGCTTCACGACGCCGCGAAGATGGCTGCACCGAGCGCCCTGGTGTGGAAGTGTCTCATCTGCACCGGCGCCGAGGCTGATTCCGGCGTCAAGGCTTCGGCTAGACCTAGGACGGCGGCAGCAACGCTCGCCGCTGAGTGGCTTCGTACGAAACTATCGCGAGGCAAGCCGACCGAACCGACTGAGACGGGCACCGGGTCGATTTTATCGCTGTACGGAACGCGTCTGCCTTCTCTCGAGAGCGACGACTACTACGCCGTCGGACCGTTGGCTTGGATCATCGTTCGCGACGTTCCGGCGATGATGGATGCTTCTCACGGCGCCGAAGGTGGTGCCGCAGCGGCAATATTCATTCTAGATTGCGGCAGTGGTGAATGCGAGCCGCACGAGATGGCGAGGCTCAAGCAATTCTACCGTTTGGTGCGCCGAGGCGACGCTCCTCTCGTCATCATGGTGACGCACAAGGAGGGATCTTCCCAGGGAGACGTTCAAACCGCAATCGACGATGCCGGCGTCGAGGGCGCACTCGTCATGTTCCTTCCACTAGACCACACAGAGTGGCACGATGAGAGACTGTCGAATGTCTTGCTTTGGATGGCGGAGCGCGCGCCAAAGGCGCCGCGAAGACGAATCGCACACGTTTCCTCTGAACTCGAGGAAGCAGTGCGACCGGCGTTTGTGGACTTTACCCCCAAGCCAAGAGTGAGTCCCAACGCGTGCGTTAGCGCTTTCAACAACGCGATCGACCAAGTCGAGAAGAAGATACTCGATGCGGCGCGCGAGGACGACGGCGCTGAGTGGCCTCCGATTGAGATTGGCATGGTAAACGCAGCGCTTCCGCCTCCCGGTTGGCGATCGAGCGATAAGCGAACGAAAATGTTGAACATGCTGCACTCTGCTCGTTTACCGTCGTTCGACGCCGGGGATATGCCAGCTCGAGCTTTTATCGATTACGTCGCTAAAGTCTTACCGGGCTATCCAAAGGAATACGGACGCTGCATGCTCGCACAAGCCCAATACGATCCGCACTTCCACAGCTTGGACGACGTGCCGTGGGTCGCCCTCTTCCAGTCCCTCATCACCCTCATACTGAGCGGTCTCGAGAGTCGCACACGAGGCGAGTGCATTTACCTCCCACCCGGCCACCCGACGTATACCTTCACGCCGTACGAGCCCGAGCCGGAGCTCCTCGCGAGCGCGCATTGTCCGTCGACGCTGCCGCACGCCGACGCGTATGCCTCTCCCACCAAATCCACCAAGCGAAAGAGAAAGCACATCGACACCGGCGCCGCCGCCGCATGCACGAACGCAGACCGCTTCGAAGATTTAGAATCCATCCCGCTTGATTTAACCCGAGCCGCGACAGACGCCATGAAGCGCGACGTCGAGCGTCACACTCGCGTTGCAGAAGCCTCTGAGCGTTGGCTCGCCGCCGTCGCCACAAACACCCCCGGCGCATCCATCATCGCCCCGGGCGTGGGTATCATCGACACCGACGTATCGAACATTGACGCGAGTCTCGCCGAGTTCAACGCCGCGTCCATCGCCGAGCGCGACGCCGAGCGTCGTCTCAGAAAACTTTTAGGATTGTCGTAATAGCGACTCACTCGAGTCAGATCAAAAAATCCAAGACCCCCTACGTCAAAGTCGAGTAATGATTCGTCAGAACACGAGCAAGAATCGACAACAGCAGAACGTATTCGTCGCCACAACGAGACCGGCGCCTCTGTCGTCGTCGTCAAGTAGAGTCGTCGGCGAACGCGTGAGCGACGCGCGCGCATCGTTCGTGTCGTGGCTCAAACATACACGGCGACGAACCGCATTCGTGGTCGTGGTCGTCTTCCGGGCGTTTGATTGACTCCACGCAATCGCATCATGCCGGCGGCGGCTGAAAAGACGCTTTATCAAGGCGTCGAACGCGATGGATTCGGCATGCGTCTGCTCACGAAAATGGGATGGAAAGAAGGAAGCGGGCTTGGGAAGAATGGGGATGGGATATCGAAGCATATTCACGCGAGAAAACGGGCGATTGGAACGGGAGTGGGTGCGGACGTGAGGAACGACGCGAGCGGCGCGAGCGCCGTGGACTGGACCATGAACACTTTAGCGTTCGATGACGTGCTGAAATCGTTGAATCGAACGCACAGCGCGGATGATATCTTAAGACGCGACGACGCGGACGCGTCGCCGTCGTCGTCTTCGGGTGGTGAAGGCAAGAGAGGGAAAAAGGAGAAGAAGGAGAAGAAGCGCAAGTTGAGCAAGGAAGAGAAGAAAGCGGCAAAGAAAGCGGCGAAACGGGCAAAAAAGGACGAGGTCGTCGTCGCGCGCTCCGTTGTGAGTCACGCCGGTAGGTATCAGAAACGCGAGTCGCAAAAGATGGTGAAGAATTACAGCGCGGAGGATCTGGATGCCATTTTGGGAGGTTCGTTTGTTTCCATCCCTGCAGTCACGGCAAACGGCGGCGGCGCTTCGTCTGGAAGCGAATCCGAGCGAGAGGAGAAGGTCGTCATCGAAGAGGCAAAAAGCCCGAAGAAACTAGTGACGATTGAGCGGCCAAAGTGGGTGTTTGACCCGCCACCAGAGGATTGGTGGGGTTGGCGCGTCGGGTTTCGTCCGGAGGGCCACGGGGAGACGACGAAGAATGAAGAGACGCACGCTTTAGAACGTAGACGAGGATTCGATGAGGACGATCAGGTGAACCTCTTCGAGTCCACCACGGCGGGGGCAAATAAAAACCGACGTGGTCTCGGCGCTTCGCGAGGAAAGGCAGCCGATGCTGATTTTGCGGGGACGAAGAAATCCTTTGGTGACGAGGACGAAATCAGTGAGACTGAAAAGGCGGCGGCAAAGGCGGCGAAAAAAGTTGAGTGGCAAAAGATTGCCGAAAAGATTCTCAACAAGGCGGCAGGGTCGATGAAGACGAAAAAGTTCATGGATAAGGTGGTTAAAAAGTCTGATTGTGGAGACGACGAAGCCATCAAGGGTATTTACGAAGACGCCGCGTTTCACGTGCTCTCAAGAAGCGGCGCTTTTACGTCACTGGAAGAAGACATTGTCAGATTTAACAAGTAGATAGCAACCACGCGACGAGCGAGCGTTTCCTAGAATATACTCACACGCGTATTGTTACAACACAGTCACTACTACTAGATTCCCACGCCGACGAGGCCGAGATTAAAGCACGCTCTCGCGCCACTCGTGTTGACATCGCTGACACTGTACCAGTGCCAAACATTCCTCATCCCCTCCTCCCCAAATCTCCGCCTTTCGAATATCCCGATTATCGCTCAGCATGACGTACTTGCACTCATTCGTCCGGCACTGCGGACACACGTACGCCTCGGTGTTCACCCCGTCGTCAAAGTGTTTTCTAGTTCGTCTCGACAACGCTCGCGCCTCCATCTCCTCCCGTTCCCTCTTCGCGCTCTCCGTCGCCATCTCCAACGCGCTCATTCCAACCAACGCCTCCGCCGACATCCGTCCATCTCGCACGCGCGCCGCGAGCGCGTCGTTCCTTCGTAGATTCGCCGCGAGCTCTCGAACGCTCCGTCTGTACTCGGACGATGTTTTCCCAGCGGTGGCTGCAAACAGCGCGCGCTCCACGCGCGTCGCCGCGTCGAACAGCGGGGTATCGTCCGCCATCGCCTCCCCGAGGATGACCGTGGACTTGGTGCGCGTCTCCGTCGTGGAATCGTCCGCCCAGAGGGGTTCGGCGGCGTATTCCATGTCGACGACGATTCGACTTCAAGAGCGAGCGCGCGACGCCGAATGAGGCGACCGTCAGTGCGCGACGCCGAAGCCTTCTGACGGCGGAGATGAGCGCCGCGGAAACGTCCGGACGCGCACCGCCCGTCGCGATGACAGTGCGTGAGCTCGCGGGACACTGCGCCAGCGGTGCCGTCGCCGGGTGCGCAGTCGAGGCTGCGTTTTACCCTCTGGATACCATCAAGACGCGTCTTCAGGCGCGTCGACACGGTGAACGCGTCGCGCTGTTTCGTGGACTCTACCGCGGAGTTGGTGGAAACCTTCTCGGTGTCGCGCCGGCGAGCGCGGTGTTCTTCGCGGCGTATGAACCGATGAAAAGAGCGCTCGGGGCGGGAGGCGACGCGGGCGGAGGCGAGGGCGGAGGCGTCAGGGCGCACCTGACGGCGGGTGCGACGGCTGGATTGGCGTCGAGTCTCATCCGGGTTCCGACAGAGGTGATAAAAACGAGACGACAGGTGGGGACGAGCGCGGCGTCGAGCTTGCGGGGGATTCTCGCGGCGCACGGGGTGATGGGATTGTTCGCTGGGTATTGGTCGTTTCTGTTGCGTGACTTGCCGTTCGATGCCATCGAGTTTGCGGGATACGAATCCCTCAAGCAAGCATGGGGATCGTTCGCGGATAAGGAAGATGTGAATGGTGCGGAGGCGGCGGCGTTGGGGGCGATCGCGGGCGCTTTCACCGGCGCAGTTACGACGCCTTTGGACGTCGTGAAGACACGTCTAATGACGAGTCCGGATTCGTACACCGGCGTCGTGCAGTGCGTGAGAAAAACGATCGCAGAGGAGGGTGCGATGGCGCTGCTTAAAGGCGTCGAACCACGTGTGATGTGGATCGGGCTCGGTGGTGGGTGCTTCTTTTCGGTATTAGAAACTGCCAGAGGTATCTTTGTGCCAAAACGTGAACGTGAGGGGCCGTGAGCGGCTTCGATTTGTTTACTTAGCTCTCAGAGCGGTGAGAGGTCATAGGTACAATTCATTTTAGTAGCGTGTTTGATGCGTACCAAGCGTTTAGGGTTTAGGGTAGAACATTGAATAGTATTCCGTGCACATACACGCGCGTTCGTTCGAGCATGGAGTCGAGTGTGAATCGCTCGAATCGTTCGTTGCCTTGTCACTTAACCGACAGTTGGTGAACGTGGCGGGTGGCTGATGTTCTCTAACCGCCACCCTCACTCTTCGTCCAGCGATGATCATACGATGGACACCTACACGTCCGCACCCGAGCCGATTGGCATGATCAGGGATCAAGCCACCGGGCTCGAACGAGACCCGACGTACGCCGAGGCGCTGAAGTACTCCAAATCGCTTCCGAATGGACCTCTGGCGAGTGATTTTTCTGGTCTCCACAGGTGCAGAGGGGGCACCGGCGACGCGTGCAACGGCATCTGCCGTACGTGTTGCGTAGTGTGCCCGATCTGCGTGTACAACTGCTCCTGTTGCCGCGGCTGCACGCAAATGATTTGGTGCTGGCTCGGAGTGCCGATCCCGTTGTATTCGTGCATCACCGCCTTTGCTTGCTACGAGGAGGAAGAGGGCGCGTTCATATCGAGGGATAAAAACCGACAAAAGGCATGCGCGCTCATGCCGCTGGATCGAGCGACGGGGCGATACGGTGTGTACATGGCGCAGTGTCAGAATTGTCAGCAGGTTCTCAAGGCTGACTCGCAACCGGCGTGCATCGCCGAGCCGTTGTGCCGTCGGACAATACAAATCATATAAGAGAGACGTCGGACACGACGTCAGTGTTGCTCGTGTTGGTGCGACCCACACGTATATCCATAATTTTGTATTGATGAATTTTAGCAGTCCACTCTTCTTCATTGGCGTTTCGTCACGAATCGACGGTGCAAAACATTGAGACGTCGCTGCCTCGGCTCTGTCGTCGTTCCAAACGCCACAGTGCGACTGCACCACACCATCATGCGCCGTTGGACGCGTGCGCTTTCGACGTTGCGACAGACCGCGTCAAACGATGCGTCTCTTTCGCGCACCGCCGCGGTCGTGGGACAACCAACGCGCGCGACGCACCCGCATTTGTTCGTCTCTGCAGACGAACTCACTCCTGGCGTCTCTCGGGACGAGTACGCCGCGCGACGCCGCGCGCTCGTCGCCGCCATGCCGGCGAACAGCGTTGCTATCTTTGCTGCTGCGCCAGCGCTCAAGTTTCACGGAACAGTGATCCCGGCGGGGCGATACAGACAGGATGCTGACTTCGCGTACCTGACGGGTGTGAACCAACCAGACTGTCTTGCGTTGGTCGAGCGGGGTGACACGGAGCGAGACGTCCGGTACGTGTTGGTGGTGCCCGAGCACTCGGAGAGGTACATGGTATGGGACGGTGAGCGCATCAACGCCGCCGCTGGGGAGTCTATTTTCGGCGCCGACGCCTCGTTTGAGGCGAATGAACGCGCCGTGGCTGACGTGGCGGATATGATAACGCGAGCGGCTGGTGGGGTTTATGTAGACATGGAGAAGGTTGAGTCAACGTTGTTAAAGCGCGCATTCGGGGCGCTCGGACGCGACGCCTACGCGAGCGAGCGTCTTCGTCCAGCGAAATACTTGACACACAAGTTGAGGTGGAGAAAGAGCGACGCGGAGATCGAGCTCATACAAAAGAGCGTTGACTTGGACATTAGCGCGTTCAAGCGGGCGCTTGCGACGAGTAAAGTTGGTTCAACGGAGGCAGCAGTCATGGCGCATCACGAGGCCGCGTGCAGGATAGGTGGTGCGGATCGGTTAGCGTACCCCTCAGTCGTCGGCTCGGGAGCGGCCGCTTGCGTCGTTCATTACCATCCCAACGACAAAATCCTACGAGATGGAGAGTTACTCCTCATGGATGCCGGTTGTGAGTTGAACGGCTACGTCAGTGATATTACGCGAACCTGGCCAGTGAATGGAAAGTGGACCACGGCGCAATTGGACGTGTACTCTGCGGTGCTCGACGCGCACGTTGCGTGTCAGCGCGCCGCGCGGGCAGATGGCGCGACATCGTTAGCAGACATCCATCGCCTATCCGTCGAAGTCCTGGCGCATGGTTTGTCAAAGCTTCTTCCGAACTCGGACGCTCGATCCCTCATTAGAAGCGGCGCATACACGAAGTATTACCCGCACTCTATCGGTCATTGGCTTGGCGCCGACACCCACGACGTGCCCACCATCGGCATCGCCACACCCTTCGAGCTCAACACCGTCTTCACAATTGAACCCGGATTATACTTCCCACCCAACGACCCGGACGTCCCGAAGGAGCTCAGAGGCATCGGCGTTCGCATCGAGGACGATTTTGTCGTCGACCGTGGCGGAGCGTGCGCGCTCAGCGCTGCGCTTCCCGTCGACCCTGATGCCATCGCTGCGCTCGCCACATCCTCTTAGCCAACGCGAAAAGTAGTCTATTAAGCTGTAAAATGCACGTCTACGCTCTTCTTAGTCATACCGAATCACGCGTCCCGTCCAATCCCTCGTCGAGCGCCGGTCGCGCTTCAACCGCGAGCGCGAAACGAGTTCCCCTTTCCACGGCCCATACTGTAGCGCTCCACATCGCTGAATAAAATATACATAGTTTTAAAAAAGACAAAGTACGAGAACGAACACGCCACGCGCTTATCGGTTCAAAATTAGCATTGCCAGCGCAGAGGTGCGTCGCGGCGGTGCGACTCGCGGCTGCGGCACCCGCGCCATCCTTCGACGCGCGGCCCCACGCGACGTGCATCGAAGAGAGTTTGACGCACGAAACGAACACGGAACTTTTGTGAAACAAAGTCCCGCGGTCGAAACGTCCCGATCGAACGCGCTACGAGTGGGAGAAGAGAAGAAATAAACGAATCGATCGTTCGAGCGCGCGCCCACACGGAGGCGACCGATGCGTTCGGTGATGCGATGCCGTCGTTAAGCCAGAAGTTGCGAGCGAGTAACAGATCCGGTGGTTCGAGTGTCGTCGGCGGATTTCTTTCTTCCCCGATTCGAGTGTTTTATTCAATCTTGTTCATCTGCGCGCTAGAGGTACGTGTCGCGCGGGAAGACTCGGATGACGATGTGGTGCCGCCCGTTTGCGCGAGAGTTTGATTTGATTATTCATACGATGCGACGGGTTTCGGCGCTGTCAAGGGTGATGTACTGACGGCAAACGCGCGGGAACGATTGTAGGTTTTACTCTGGTCCGTCGTATTGGTTCCCGGCAGAACTTCGGGCGCTTGGAACGACGCGGCGCGAGCGTATTACACGCGCGAGACGGTGCGTTGCTTCGCGGGGTCTTCTTGCGACTGTTTTTTCATATGGTCAAACGCCGCCACGTGTTGACTTCCTCATTGGTGACATTTTCGGCGTTTTTCTCTACGTTTAGGCGTTTTCAAGTGAGCTCTACGCTCGTGGGAGCTCGAAGTCGAGTCGTCCTAGACACTGACCCTACATGCGCGCGCCCGATGGTGCGATTGTTGGCCGACGCAGGTGAACTTGTCGAGTGCGTACGGAGCGAGCGTACGCGTACCCATACCTGCGATAGACTTGCGAAGTCTAGCGCTTGCGTGGCGACAAGAAAGTTCTTGGCAACAGAAAGCCTTATCAGTTGTCTCTTCAGCGCTTCTACCTAGCGTAGCGCAGCAGGGGGGACAGTCGATACAGGCTCGTCTAAGGCATTTAGACGAACAGTTTCTAACTGGTGAGTCGTGTGAGCGAGGAGCGTCCAAAGCGGCGGCATACAAAGAAATCTCTTTTTAGAGTGTATTCTTTGTGTACTGCTATTGCTTCCGCTTAGTCTATAGTGACTTCGATTTTACTAGACGACAAGAACAACCAAGAAACGAATATCAAAATAACACTTGAGATGGGTAAGAAGGAAATTTCCGCGCAGACGGTGCTCAGCCGCCGAGGGCGGTTGACACGACCCCGACGTCATGGTGAGGAGTACGTCGAGGTTTCGTTGGCAACCGCCGCGCAAACGGGTGTCCTCAAGGATATCGGGCGTTTTGTCCCCGTAAAGGACATTATCGCTGGTGGATTGGCTCGAGCGGCGAGTCAAAGTACGATTCATCCCTTGGACACAGTGAAGGTGCGCATGCAAGCCGCTTTGAAGGGTGTGACGCCAGCGACGCCCCCGCCTAGCGGTGGAAAGTATGGTGTCGGCCTTGGTGCCGTCTCAAGCGGAGCGGTTAGCTTAGGCAAACGCTCCTTCGCCTCTGCAGCGAAGGCTGGGGCGACGAAGATGACTGCGGAATTGGCTCTTCTGTACAAGGGCTGCTTCGGAGCTGCCACTGGAGCGGGTGTCGCCATCGGCGCATACTTTGCTTTCTACGGCACCGCCAAGAAGCTCTTACAGGAGAAGTCAGATATGCCGGTGTCTACCATTGCATTCGTTGCTGGTGGCATCGGTGCCCTCGGCTCGTCCATCGTCAAGGTCCCAGCGGCAGTGTGCATTCGCTCAGTTCAAGCTGGTGTTTACCCCAACGTCATCGCCGCTGGTCGCAGAATTACTGCTGCTGCCGGTCCGCGAGGTCTGTTCACCGGCTACATCCCAACGCTCCTTGAAGACGTGCCTGACATGGCTGTCAAGTTTGCAGCGTATGAGACTCTTCGAACGATGCATCGCTCATTCACGAAGAAGAGCAAGGACGAAAGTAGCACTGGTGCAGACATCGCGATGGGTCTCATCGCGGGGTCTGTCGCTGCCGCTGCTACCACGCCCTTGGATGTTGTCAAGACGCGAATGATGTGCGCTGCGTCATCTCGACCCAGCTTTGGTGGGGCGATCCGTGGAGTATGGCAAGATTCTCCCGCAGGCATGGGTCGTGTGCGCACCTTCTTCACTGGAGTGCGCCCGCGCGCCATCTCCAATGGAATCAACTCTGCCATCTTCTTCTGCTTTTATGAGGCGCTCAGATCCGGACTTGTCCGTGCTGAGGCTGAACGCGAGTCGCAACGTGAACGTGAGTTGACTGAAGCGCGCTCGAACGCTAAGAATGGCCGCCGCGCTTACAGTGGAGTGTCTGTCGATGCCGTCCATTACTCCACGCCGTCTCACGTCGGCAGAGTGACTGAGGCCTCGATGACCTTGGCCATGTCCAAGAACAAGAGAAAGTCTAGTTAGGACTCTTTCGTTTACTACGGTTCAAAGTTTTGTCTTATAATGATGAAGTCATACAAATACTGCAACGAAATCGTGCTCTCTTCTTCGATGATTTAACGTGTCTGCCGTCGTCATTTCAAAACTACTGATTCTACTAACTCGGATTACTTGGATAGGGAAATTAAGCTTTAGGTTCGTCCTGCTCCGGAACGGCGAGAGACATTGGGCGGTTCTGGTAGGCTTGAGCCATTTGGGCGCGCGTAGCGTCCACGTAGTTCAAGATCTTCAGTCTCGGCCCAGGTGGGATTCTCACCTCTTGAAGAGCGCTGTCGTTGAGCAACAAAAGTGTATCATCCGTCAACAAACCCTTTCTGAAGTTCTTCTCGTACTTTTCGAGACCCAAAGTCGTCAGCATGTTACTCGCATGCGCGTAAAGGTAGTCTTGCGAAGAATCCTTACCACTAAACGCTTGCCCAACCTTCATAAACGCCCCGTTCAAGAGCGCAAAAAGAGCACCAGTTCTCACCGCATCCGTCATGACTCCGACCGCATCTTTCGGCGCTTCACCTCCCATGGCACCTGTTGGCGAACCAGTCGCAGCACCGACAAGACTCAACGCGCTACCAGCCCCAAACATGGCCATCATAGAGCCTTGAATGTCCTCGACGCCTCCGCGCGCTTTTTTAATAGCGAGCGTCAAACCACCTTGAACCGCCGAAAATACGGCCAAGTTCAACGCGAGCACTCTCGGTGGGCCACTGAACGAACCTTGCGCCATCGTCGGCGGTTTGTTTGGCATGTTCGCCGCTTGCGCTTCGAGGGACTTGTTCATCATGCCCAAGCCGTAACCGAGCACCGAACCCTGAAGCGCGCCACCCGCGGCAGTGACCCCTACCTCAACCTATTTCACGTCATCACACACCATTCTCGCTCGTCAGTCTTCGCGTCACGACTCATTTACCCGCCGTTTTCACTCGTTTCCTCCATCTCCCCCGATCTCCCCCGACGTCAAAACGTCCAGTCGCGTACACCCTGTCCTAGGTTGTCCGATCGTTTCAAGCCGCGCTTCAAACCATCCGCTTCGTCGTCTTCATCCATTGTCCATCGTTGCGTTCGCGCGGCACGTACCGGGTCGGATTGAGTCTTCAGCCACGCATCAAACTGTTCCTTCTTTTCCGTGAACGCCTTCATGACGTGCGGTTTTGTGCCGCGCAAGATGAACGACTGCTGGAGACTACGACTTGAGAGTTCGATTTCGCGTTCCGCGTGGTGGGTAGGTTTCTTTATACTGTATGTACATATTGTATGTGATGGGTGTACAACTAACTCAAATACAAACTGCAAGCCTCGCTTACGCGCGAGGACGCGCTACGGGACCTAAAGTCGACGATTTCTTCTTTTCCTTTTTCGCCTTTTTCATTTTTTTCGCCCTCCTCTCCCCGTTCTTTTCGGTTTGCTCGTCGGTTTGATCGACAATTGATGAACGCTTTTTGTTTGGCGGCGCTTCTTCGACACCGCGCAAGCGGTTACGTTTGAGACGTTTACGCTCAGCTTTGCTCATGTGACGCTTTTCACGAGGTGGAATTCTGGCTTCTTCTTCTTTTTCTCCGTCGTCGTCGACTCCATCACCGCTCAGTCCTACGCGAGGAGAACGCGTCGCGTCGGTCTCTGTTCGTCCGCTCGCCGCCGCTTCGTGCACCCGTCGCTCTTCGTCACCCATTTTCGTCGTCGTAGCCGACGACTTTTCTCCAGCGCCGAGGATGGATTCCGCCGTCATTGTTTTCCGAAGGTGCTGGAGCAGCGCCATCTCTTTTGCGTCCACTTGACGAACCGAGCTCGCGCGCTCAGCCTCGGCTTCCTGACGCGCGAGCGCCGCTCGGTTCGCGGCGGCGACGGCGATGCCCGAGTACTTGGCCGTGCTCATCGTCGATTGTCGGGCACCGAAACGAAGGAGAGTGAGGGCTATCGATGTTCTCGATCGACTGCGCGCTAGGTCGGGGCGTCTTCGGTCGTCGCACAGTGAGGTAGCGTAGGTGGGTGGTGGGAGGTGCTGTGTGTGTGTGCGTGTGTGTGTGTGTGTGTGTGTGTTATACAACAATGTCACCCTAATTACGACGACATTCAAACTAGTCAATGCGGTTCTATGCGGGTCGAGTGAGGACTATTAGTCCCAATAGTAATTGTTGCCCGTCTTTTCGCGGTTGACGCGGGGCTTGCGACGCGGGGCGGATGTCCAAGGCATGTCTTGGCCGTACTGGAAATCTCTCGCGCTGGACGCTGACCACGTACTCGATCGAGTAAACGTGCGTCTCTGTTGTGAAGCGTCTCGGATGCGCTCCGTCTCGTCGAAGACACGTCGAAGGGCTGGGTCCCCGAGCTGTGCATTGGTTTCGCCGAGAAGCTTAAACAAACGGTCTGCGTCGTCGTGAAGCGCTTGCGCGGGTACCCAAGCGTGCATGTTTCGGTTGGATTTGTCGGGGTGAAACTTGAGCGCCAACGCTCGGTACGCCTTTTTGATATCCGCTGCGGTCGCTTGAAAGCGTAACTTACTCAAGCCGAGTATTTGATACATATCAACTTGCGAATGCGCTTGTGCCTGAGTCCTTGGCTCTACGGTGCGAAGGCGCTCCGTCGCCAATGCCAAGGCGTTTCTGCGCTCCTGAGTGGAAGAAAACAAGTCGTAGTTGGCGCGCCCTGCGATCTGAATGTACGCCTTCAAATCGTTCACTGCCTCGTTCCAGCATCGAATGGATTCGTGAATCGATGAGCGTCTACTGAGCGCCTTTATGTTCCACGGATTGAAGCTCAGCGCTCGCCCGCAATCGGCCAACGCGCTCAATGTCTCATTCAAGCCTTGATAAGCGGCAGCGCGATTACCCAAGATGACGGAACAGTACGCCGCCGCGATCGGCGCCGTACCAGCCTCAAATGCAATCGTGTACGCTTTGACGGCATCAGCGTATTTCTTGGCGTTGAAAAGCGCGTTCCCTTCATCTTTTCCCTTCATCATCGTCTTGGCCATCGAAACCAACTCTGGGTCCAAATCGTGTCCCGTCGCCTGGTCTGCATACTCGATCGCCGCGCGTAGGTCACCCTTGCCGAAAAACGCGGTGAATGTATACTTTGGCACCCAACTTTCATCCTTCATGCCGTACTTTTCAATTTCAGTGATGAAAGTACACGCCTCGTGGTAAGCTCCGCATGCGTTGAGCAAAAGCGCCTTGGTCTCAATAAAAGTCTTCGCGTGCCTGCTCGCGTAGATGGCTGGATACGCCGAAAGCGCCGCGACACTCTGCACGAGACTCTCTCGTACTTCATCCAGCGGATGCGCAAGTTCGTCGCTACCCATTCTCGGCAAACCGGCGTCGAAGTCTCGGAGCTTTGTCAAGCCCATGTCAATTTTATTGAGGTGCTCGAGCATCGCCTTGGCTTCCACCGTCGCTTTTTCAATCTCCGCATCCTCCGGGACGTTACCACTCTCCAACAGAGCCAACGCATCTTCGAACGCCGCCATCTTAATGTGGCACCCCGCCGCTCGGACAAAAGCACGTGGATACGTTGCATCCGCGTGAATCGCGTGTTCACAATCCATCAGCGCTCGGAGCAACATTTCCTTCTCCAACGCGAGCGTCATCTCTTCCGGCTTCACCTCGCTCGGAATCATCATGCGTGCGGCTGCCCTGTTCGTGAGCAACACCGCCGCCTCGCGACCGACGAAAGTGGAAAACTCGGCACCGAATGGATTCGCATCCTCTTTCCTGACGGTGAAATCCGTCCGAGGCGCCGTTGCGAGGGCGAGAATCGCCATAGTATACATGTCATCCGCTTTGGCGTACTTTTGCTCGCGATAAAGGGCGTTCCCCTGTTGTCTCAGCCGTTCCGTCTCCTCGGCGTTGTATTCTTGAATGGAGATTTTCGCCGCCGATCGGGAAAGTTGACTCACGTCCACCTGCGCCGCGGTCGGACTTTCCACTGAACGTTTCTCCCTGCCAGCGCGTTGCGCGTACTTGAAACTACGACTCTTTGTCGAAGCGCTCAGAGTCTTCTCCTCCAATCCCATATTAAACAGCCCCGGCGATTTCGGCGGCTTATCTGCGGATCCACCGTTCGGGGACGATTTTCTTGGCGACGGCTTCGACGGCGGCGGCGCCGCAAACTCAAACTTTTTCGGCGTCGGCGAAGCGAAAACTGGCGAAGCGGGCGACGCTCCTCCAAACGTGCTACTATCGCTCCGCATAGATCCCGGAGTCTCCATGGACGTGTTTGTCGTCGGAGTTTCCACGCGAAGCGAGCTCGCCCGGTTCCTAAACGACGTCGACTTCTTTGACCCACCCGTCGATCCTCCTCCCGCGCCCATGCTAAAACCGCCGTTCGGCGGCGGCGTCGAGCCATACGCCGAACTCGCGTCGGATCCGTTCGGCGAGTCCACCACCATGGGTTCCGGCGACGACGCATCCTCCGCCGCGCTCGTCGCCGGTTCACTTACAGTCGCTCGCACCGGTGCTTCATTCGTACCCGCCGACGACGGCGTCATCGTCTCCCGCTTCGCGTTGGTCGCCGCCTCGCTCACGTGCTGCATGCTCGCGCTTCTCGGCCGGGCGTTGTTGACATTCCTTTGGACGCCCGCGCTCTTCCCCGGCATGGCGCTAAACTCAAACGTCGGACTCGACTTGCCACTCGCAGACCTCGATGACTTTGTCGTCTCCGCCTCCATCGCCGCTCCTCTTTTTTCTTCGTCGTCCAATTTCGCCGCGAACGCGCTCCACGAACCCAACCGTCCGCCGCCCGCCGCTCGTCGCCCGCCGCGTCCGCCGCCCGCCCGCCGCGTCCCCGGAGACGACAAAGTCGTCGACCGTCCGAGCGTAAACGCCCCTAACCCCTCACCCAAATCATCCACGCTCGTTCGCCCCTGCGTCGACTGATTCTCCTCCGGCACCGGCGACCCCGCGGCGTCGTCTTCCTCCTTCCCTCGTCGTTCCGCTCGACCACCGGTAATCTTTTCCTCGCCGTCGCCCGCGCGTTTGTCGCGAACGCTTCCCGTCGTCATCGCGTTCCCTTTTCGTCGCCGTTCCGCCCTCAGCACGAAATACGCCGCGTCATCCTTGACGTCGTCGTCGTCGTTTTCCTCCTCCTCCTCCTCCGTCGTCGTCAGCGTCGCGTCGTCGTCGTCGTCGTCGCCATCATCACCATCGCTCGTCTCGCGTCGGTTCCCCTCTGCCGTCTCGACACCGAACCGGTGCGCCATCCGCGTCGTCGTCGTCGCCGCCCGCTCTTTCCCGTCCTGGGTGACGAACGGGTTTGAAGGCGACGACTGGTTCGAAGACGAAGACGTTCGGTTTAGGAGTTCCATCCGTTCCCTCCCTCGACCGCGTCGTCGTCGTCCGTCTGTGTCGCCACCCGTCGTCATCGTCCTCGTCCTCGTCCTCGACGTACAACGACGACGACCCTTCCTCTTCCTCGTCCTCTTCCTCTTCCTCTTTCGGTGTGTGAAAGTCACTGTTCACGACTCGTCGTTGTGTATCTGTCTGTCTGTCTGTCTGTCTGTCTGTCTGTTTGTTCACACGCATCATGCATGCATTCATCACCCTCGTTCGTTCGTTCGTTTCGTTTCGTTTCGTTTCGTTTCGTTTCGTTTCGTACCACGACGCCCCGGGCGTGCCTCTCGTACATTGATATCAAAACCACAAGGTAGTACTACTTAGTAGGTACCGAGTAGCACTTATTAGTCACGACGGCGGTGCGCCTAAATCCGCGTCGCGCGATCGTCCGTGTGCGTTTCGGGGTGTGTGACTCAACAAAAAAAAAGAAACCCTCTGTCCGTTTGTCTGTCCGAGTGTCCGAGTCGTCTGTCCGAGTCCGTCTGTCCGAGCGACAGAGCGGCGCGGGACGGTTTTCGCGGACGGATTTGAATCGATCAGTCAAACGCCGTCGTCTGTCGTCTGTCGTCATGAAGTACGTCGTCGTCTCCGGAGGCGTCGTCTCGGGGCTGGGCAAGGGCGTCACCGCGTCCTCGGTCGGGGTCTTGCTCAAAGCCTCCGGGTTGCGGGTGACGAGCGTGAAGATCGACCCGTACATCAACATCGACGCCGGGACGATGTCGCCGTTCGAACACGGGGAGACGTACGTGCTGGACGACGGCGGGGAGAGCGATCTGGACCTTGGGAACTACGAGCGGTTCGTGGACGTGTCGCTGACGAGAGATCACAACATCACGACGGGGAAGGTGTATCAGGTGCGTGGAAAATCGGCGAGACGAGACGAGACGATGTCGGGCGAGGCGCGCGAGCCGTCGCGCGCGCGGGTTTTTTCGCGTTTGGGAACGAATCGAACGATCGAAAGGAAAGCGCGCGCGAGTTGGATGACTGACGGTGAGAACGGGGACGACGAACGCGTGACAGAGCGTTATTAACAAGGAGCGCGAGGGTAAATATCTGGGGAAAACGGTGCAGGTTGTGCCGCACATTACCGACGAGATTCAAGACTGGATCGAACGCGTGGCGCACGTGCCGGTGGACGGTTCCGACAAGGTACCGGAAGTGTGCGTGATCGAGCTCGGAGGTACCGTGGGTGATATCGAGTCGATGCCTTTCATCGAGGCGTTGAGACAGTTTCAGTTTCGGGTCGGTACCTCGAACTTTTGCTTGATTCACGTGTCGCTCGTGCCCGTCGTCGGCGCCGTGGGCGAACAAAAGACCAAGCCGACGCAGCACTCGATTCAAGCGCTTCGCTCCGCCGGTTTGTCTCCGCACATGCTCGCGTGTAGATCGAAGAATCCGCTCGAACAGGCCGTCATGGATAAGCTCGCGCTCTTCTGCCACGTCGATCCAAAGTGCATCATCAACTTGTGCGACGTTTCAAACATTTGGCACGTGCCGCTCGTGATGCTCGAGCAAGACATGCTGAGAAACATTTACAAGCAGTTCCAAATGTCCTACCGCACGCCGGATATGCAAGAGTGGGCGTACCGCGCGAAGAAGTGGGACAATGTCACGACGCCAGTTACGATTGCGCTCGTCGGTAAGTACACGGGCTTGGGCGACTCGTACTTGTCCGTCACAAAGGCGTTGCTTCACAGCTCCATCGCGTGCGATCGCAAGCTCGACTTGCTCTGGGTCGAGGCGAGCGATCTCGAGGAACAAACGAAGAACGAAGATGCCACCAAGTACGAAGAAGCGTGGGCAAACGTGAAGAAGGCGCAAGGTATTCTCGTTCCGGGTGGATTTGGTGGAAGAGGCACTGAGGGTAAGATGCTCGCGGCGAAGTACGCCCGAGAAACGAAAACCCCGTACCTCGGCATTTGTCTCGGCATGCAGTGCTTGGTTATCGAGTACGCGCGGAACGTTCTTGGTTTGGCGGGCGCGCACTCGACCGAGATGGAGCCGAACACCCCGCACCCGGCTGTCATCTTTATGCCAGAGGGAAGCAAGACCCACATGGGCGGTACGATGCGACTCGGTAGCCGTCGCACGATTTTCCAAACTCAAGAGTGTATCTCGTCTCGATTGTACGGCAAGGTTGACCACGTCGATGAGCGCCACCGTCACAGATACGAAGTCAACCCGGACATGGTTCCGAAGCTCGAAGAGGCTGGCTGCGTCTTCGTCGGTAAGGATGACACGCAAACGCGCATGGAAATTTGTGAAGTCGCCGGCCATCCATTCATGGTTGGTTGCCAATATCACCCGGAGTACAAATCCCGTCCGGGACGTCCGTCTCCGCTCTTTATGGGCCTCATCTTAGCCGCCAGCGAACAGCTCGCCGAGTACAACTCAGACGAAGCCATCGCGGTTCGCAAGAGTACCGCGTACAGTGAAGACGGCCACGTGCTCACCTCTCCGCTCAAGGTGCTTCGACAAAGCGTCACGCCGACGAAATAGGTTCAAAGAACATCAATTCTCCCCTAACACAAAATAGTATGTTGTTATTGTCTACGCACTCACAACTCGATAACGTCGCACCTCTTCCACGCGTCCGTTTTTGGGACGCTCGCGGCGAGCGCGTCCGCAGTGGACGAGTAAAAAGTAATCAACACCGAGACGCGTGACGCGCCAGACCGCGACGCCTCACAGAGAGCGCTCGCGCGGCCAAGAACACCGACGTGGTGTTATTACCGCGCTCGCGCGAATGTCTCGCCGCGATTCCGGACGCGCTGTGGGCGCGCGCGTTGCGTTTCTCGCTGCGGCGGCAACGGTAAGTTGGGCCGCGGCGTTCTTCTCGCTCTCCCAGGGCGTCCTGGCACACGCGCAACGGCTTCCGTCGTACGTGCCGCCGCCGTACCTCCATAGTATCACCCCAGACAAGGGCCACGTCGTCGGAGGGACCACGGTGACGATCACCGGCGGTGGTTTCCAAAGAAACTCTGCACTGTCCGTGCGCTTTGCTTACTACGACCCGTCCACCCCGAGCGTCGCCCCAGAGGTTGATATCGTCAAGGCAACGTACGTGGATTTTGGATCCATCACAGTCGTGACGCCTCCGCGGAAGAAGGCGGCAAACGTGCACATCACCGTGGCGAACAACGGCATAGGATACAGCACGACGCCGTTGAATACGGATGACGACGGCACGTTCCTGTACTTCACCTACAAGGACAGCGACCCGAGCGGAGACTGGGTTATTCGAAACGCCACGGGTCATGTGGACGGAGGAGTGGTCGTGGAGATTAGCAATCCGTCGCACAATTACAACAATAGGATGACGGATGATAACTTTCTTCCAGGAGTGCACCTTCGATGCCGTTTTGGCAATCCGTCGGATCAATCTACCGCTGTCGCTTTCACGGTTTCAGCTGTGACGAAGACGAACGCGCATCCCTGGTTCGGTCGTGGCGCGGATGACGGCTTTAGCATCGCCAGTTCGCGAGTGAACGGGCAAGGGGCTGCGTTCATCTTGCAGCGTGATACCACGTACACGTTTACGGCGAGCAGCCTCGGAAACCACGCGTTTTATCTATCCACAGTCGAACCTGCGATGTGGTCGAGCAGTCGTTCGTCTGGAAATGCGTTGACGTCACCCATCTCCACTGGATCGGTGCCGTTCACGCCAGATGCGAACACGCCTGATTTCATTTTCTATCACAGTACTAGCGACGCGTTCATGGGCGGAATGATCACCGTCATCAATTCGACGGATTCTACTACGTTTCAGACGGCTGCAGCCGAGGCGAACACGGTAAAAGCGGAATGGATTTCGTATTCTCTCATTCGGTGCGTGGCACCTGCTTGGATAAGTGGTCAAGATGACGATACGGCGCATGGAGGCAAACAGGTGACAATTTTTGTTTCCAACGACGGCGTCACGTATCACAGCGGTCAAGGCGGGGCGGATGGCGCACCTCCTGTCGATGCTGGTGATGGGTCGACGTTCACTTATTTTGACAATTCTTCGTTCGAAGATGTGCCAATTTACTATGAGGCTTCCGGAACCACTTACATTGACGGCGTGCCTCTTGCGTTGAATTTGACGACGAACACGGTGAGTACAATTTACGGAGATTCCGGCGCAAAAGACGTGGTCGCTGCAGCGAGCTACGCCGCGGCAAAGACGGCTTACGACATAGAAGCTGCGGAGAGCGGGAGCGGGAGCGGTGTTGCGAACGATCTCATAGTTGAGGGTACTTACGGCGGTGACGGCCTTGGATGGTACGAAGTCGTGATTGATGATGCTACAAACCTTACTGAGACATTCCGCTGGAGATTTCATTCGAGTGTCGGCTCCGACGTGCCGTGGGTAGAAACTGGGCGCGCTATTCCAGTGGGATTGGCCGGAGGGAGCATCACGGATCCAGCCGGCAATGCCGCTTCTGGGGCACTCGGAAGCGACCTGTCCATTCGTTTCACGTCGACGGGATCGCATCATCAACTCGGCGACCGATGGTTGATTCGCGTTTACGGTGGTAAACCGAACGTCGTCTCTGCGAGAACCACGCACGAGGAAACGACTTATCCGGCCCGGGGCCCGTTCTCTGGTAACACTGAAATCTCGGTGTATGGCAGCGGCTTCTTCCCCTCAAGTAACATGCTGTGCAAATTGCACGACTCGGATACCTCAGTCACGCACACGCTGCAGGCAAGCTTTGATAACCTCGGTCGCGTACGATGCATAACTAAGAAGCACGCGCCCAGAAGCGGCGGTGAGATTATTGGGACTTTCCGTCCCTGCTTTGAGAAGACGATTCAGGTGAGCGTTGACGGAGGCAGCACGTGGAGTACAGTGAAGTCTGGATCCGATCAAGTAAAATTCTTCTTTTGCGACATTTACGTCGCAAAGGATGGATCCGACACATACGGTGACGGTACGCCGAATCAGCCGTATTTAACATTTCAGCGTGCAATCGAAGCGGCGCTAGGCGAACCGAGAGCTTACGGTTTGAGTTATAGCGTCTCAGACTCTGAACACGGCACGAGAACTCCTCCGCAGTATCGTTCTATGAAGTTTGGTAGATCGGCAAAGATCCCGGAAAATCACGGGTTCTCTTACATGGTGAATCGTGATAAATTTAGAGTTAAATCTGGAACGTACACCGGGGCGGGTAACGTCGGTTTGCACCCGCTGGGAAAGATGCTCGAGGCTGAGTCGGCGGATGGTCCAGTCTTGATTGACTGCGGATCGCAGGCGTACACCGCGATGCTCGTCAATGGCGATCGACACGGGACGGAGGAAGTGACAAACTCGGGGAGTTTGTCATTCTACGGAATCAATCACGTCAATTGCGGATGAAGAATACTGTATCACTTAGAGCCTTTACAACATTGTAGCAGAAATCATCAATCCAAAGAAATGCGTCAATTTTTATTTATGTGTCGTCGTCTCCTTCGTTTTCCTGTTTCGACTCGCCCGACGCGACGAGCAGAGTCATATCGGCCCAGCTCCCGCGTCTGTTATGCGCGCTGAGACCCTTCTTCGGCGAAGAAACAGCGTTGTGCGCGCGATTTGTCAAGCTGCCTGTGTTGACATTCTTCAGGTTGCCGAAGGATGCCACCTTGACCATTTCGCTCAACAAGCCGGAACGACTGGGCACGCGATCCAATTTGAAGTCTTTAGAGGCCGGATCCGTGGTATCAGAAGCTCGCAGACCCACCGCAGCGAGGGCATTGAAGCCATCCATGCGCACCATACCCGTCATGTTGACGCCGCTCGCGATGCGTTTAATCGCCGCCGACGCCGTCTTAATCGCAACAACCTCAGCCTGTCTGTGATCCTCCTCGGTACCAGGTTCACCCTCCTCAACCTCGATCGCTCTATCGTGCGACTCAAACTCGTGGCCGCCGTCTAAATCGTCGAGCGCGCGCATGGTGTCGTCGCAGAGCGTGCGCTCTCTTTCTTCGTCGAGCGAGGCTCTCGTTGATCTGCGCGATTTGACATTCAATCCACGCAGCGCGCGTTCCGCTGCCGCGACCGCCGCCGCGAGCTCGCTGCTCTTCTCCGCGAGCGTCTTGGCGAATCGATTCGGAGAAATGCTGCGATGTCCGTAAACGTAGCACCCCGGTGGCACGTCGCTCATCCCGCGTTTACTCGGCATGAGCTCGCTCGCCCCGTCAAAGTTTGAAACAATCACCGTCCCATCGTCATCCTTGGCAAACTTCAAATCGTAATCCCCGCTCACATCTCTCGCCGCGAACACACGCACCGATTTCGAATCAAACACCACGAACGCAAACTTCCCCCTCAGCTTTGGCAACGCCTTGGTCCCAAACGTCTTGTACAGGTGACACACCAGCTCCGCCTCGTAACACCTCCCTCCGACCAACTGTCTCGCCGCCTCCAGCGCGCTCGGCGCCCTATCCCCTCGTCTCCCTTCGTCCGAAAACAATCGCCACGCCAGGTAATCCACGTTCGTCAGGTGTCCGACAAAGCTCACAATGAGCTCGTTATCCGTGAACGCCTGTATCCCCGGCCCGACGCCGATCGCCACCCCGCCTCCGTCCAACGCGCTGCTCGACTTTTTAAACTCGAGCGCGTTCAGCGCATCCTCCAGCGCATCTTCCCCGCCCACTCGAGCCGCGCTTCCGTCCGCGTGGTTCACGCGGAGCGTTTTCGGCGGCACGACGCACAAAAACTTCCCCACTCGGTCTCGCATATCGACAAACTCACCCGCTCTGACGTGGCACCGCGCGCTTCCCTCGCTTTTTTCACCAGGGCACCTTCCTCGACGGTGCGCGCGCACGGACGACGTCGATCCGACGACGACGACAACGACGACGCGTCGTGAACAAACCTTTACCTCGCGCGAGGGTCTCGCTCGCTCGCTCTCGCTCTCTCGCGCGCGCGTATCCCGACCCCGGACCCCAGCGACGACGAAACGGGGCACCAACCAACGAACCAACCAACGAACCAACGAACGGACGATCGGACGATCGGACGATCGGACGAACGGCGCGCGCGAAGACGAGATCTGATGAGAGTTACTCACTCCTCGAACTTTGTTGGGGGAGATTTTGGAAGGATTTCGGACGAATCTCCTCTTTTACTAGTACATAATACGTCACGTGAGTTCATATTAAAGTATAAACCCCATCGATCTATCTGGTGGAGCATCGTCCGTCCGTCCCGTTCGGTGTTCGCGATCGAATCGAACGAATCGATCCCGTCACACACGCCCGCGGGAGAGCGCGGACGAAGGTGGTGGACGTTCGGTCGATACACCGGTGCGAGATGGCGTTCGGAGGCGGCGGAGGATTCGGTGGGTTCGGGTCGGCGACGCGGCCGCCGGCGGTGGCGACGCCGAGCCCGTTCGGTGGACCCGGGGGCGCGACCGCGGTGGGCGGGACGTCGGCGTTCGGGACGCCCGGTGGAGGATTCGGTGGAGGAGGGGCGAGCGGGGCGTTCGGGGGAGGGGCGAGCGGGGCGTTCGGAGGAGGCGGTGGGGCGTTCGGAGGAGGCGGCGCCGGTGGAGCGTTCGGGGCGGCGACGCAAGGCGGCGCGTCGCCGGCGCAAGGCGGCGCGTCGCCGGTGCAAGGCGCGTGTTCGTACTGGAACAAGGGGAGCTGCAGATTCGGCTCGAATTGCAGGAATAAACACTGTTGCTCCAAGTGTGGGTCCACGTCGCACAAGGCGGTGAATTGCTCGATGACAGCCGGAGTCGCCGGTTACCGGTCGACTCGGGTGACGGATAAGGAGTTGTTGGCGCCGAACACGTCGTACGCCATGGTGCACTCGATCTCAGCCATGCCGGAAAATCTGAGCAAGAGCGTGGAAGAGATTCGGGCGGCGGCGTACGATAGCGCGGATCAGCCGTCGACAACGGGTGGATTTGGCATGCCTGGCGGTGCAAGCGCGGCGCCGAGTCCGTTCGGGGGCGGTGCGGGCGCCGGTGGGGCATTCGGGGCGCCGAGCGCGGCGGCGAGTCCGTTTGGGGCGCCGAGCGCGACGACTGGGTTTGGTGCGGGGGCGTCCACGGGTGGGGCGTTTGGCGCCGGGGCATCCACGGGTGGGGCGTTTGGCGCCGGGGCGTCCACGGGTGGGGCGTTCGGGGCGCCTTCGACGACGGGTGGGTTTGGTTCTTCGACGCCGGGTGGGGCGTTTGGCGCCGGGTCGTCGGCGCCGAGTCCGTTTGGCGGCGGGGCGACGACAACCAGTGCGTTCGGCGCGCCGACCAGCTCATCTCCGGGAGGAGGATTGTTTGGCAGCTCTGGAGGCGCCACGGGTGGGTTTGGCGCTTCGGCAACGCCGAGTGCGTTTGGAGCGCCGTCGTCGACGCCGGGTGCCTTTGGAGCGAGTCCGACGGCGACGGGTGGTTTCGGTGCGTCCGCAACGCCGAGCGCGTTCGGAGCGCCAACGAGCACGCCTGGTGCGTTCGGCGCCAGCGCGCCGGCGACTAGTGCGTTCGGTGCGGCGCCAACTCCGGGCGCGTTCGGCGGTTCGCAACCTGCGGCGAGTCCGTTTGGTGCGGCGCCCTCTACGACTCCGGGCGCATTCGGTGCGGCTCCCGCTGCGGCGAGTCCGTTCGGCGCGGCTCCTGCTGCAAGTCCGTTTGGTGCCGCTCCAGCATCCACGCCAGGCGCGTTCGGTGCGGCGCAGTCCACGCCCGCGTTCGGTGCGGCGCCGACGACGCCGGGAGCGTTTGGAGCTGCTCCGTCCACCGGCGGTGGATTGTTTGGTTCTTCCGCCCCGGCGACGCCCGCTTTCGGTGCAGCGGCATCTGCGCCCGCGTCGGGAGGTCTCTTTGGTACAGCACCAAAGCCTGCGGGCGGGTTGTTTGGAGCTGCACCCACGACTCCGGCTGCGGGCGGTGGTCTCTTTGGTGCACCCGCGCCGACACCAGGAGCGTCCACGCCAGCGTTCGGCGCCGCCAGTGGAGGCTTGTTTGGCACCGCTTCCACTCCCGCAACGACGGGAGGTGGATTGTTTGGCACCTCCCCGGCGACTACAGCTGCGGCGACGCCCGCCTTCGGAGGTTTTGGCGCGTCGACGTCCACCCCGCTCGGCGGCACCACGCCCTCCATCGGCGGGGGCTTATTCGGCGCCTCTACCGCAGCGTCCGCACCGGCCGGTGGTCTCTTTGGTGCCTCTGCGCCCGCGGCAGGAGGTGGTCTGTTCGGAGCATCGGCACCGGCGGCGGGTGCCGCCGCCGGTGGCGGCCTCTTTGGCGCGCCGAAACCGGCGGGTGGTTTATTCGGCGCTCCCGCGTCCAGCCCTGCCATCGGCGGAGGTTTGT
>Ga0181601_10000205_pt1 | contig 46667 bp, 40 predicted proteins | sample 041ome_8_FD_133020 | JGI IMG/M metagenome (GOLD analysis project Ga0181601, IMG submission 133020) | Coastal salt marsh microbial communities from the Groves Creek Marsh, Skidaway Island, Georgia - 041407BS metaG (megahit assembly) | ecosystem: Environmental > Aquatic > Marine > Intertidal zone... | reverse complement strand
GATGACATTTGAAGATGTCGAGTAGTACGGCCTTGGCCAGGGAATCCCTGAAAAACCAAGCCGGCAATTTGGGCTATTTCCCGAAATCGTCGTTTTGCAAGTTCAGAGTTATTGAGGCTACTTTTAATGTCGTTGATTAAATGCTCAGAGCTAAACAAATCTTTTTCTAGTGCTTCCTGGATAGGAATATCCTGATCAGATAGTAGTTCAAAACCATAGTCATTCATTGCGATAGTGAAAGTAATTGGGATAAGTTTGGCAATGCGATGAGCTATTAGAGTAGAGAGTCCTTCATGCACATTTCTTCCCTCAAATGGATAGAAAAATAGATGACACCCCTCGCGTGAAAAGCTTTTTTCAATGAGTAATTGGTTTGGACCTGGTAACACGGACCAAGCCTGTTGTACCGCTAGAATGGGTTTTAAATAATCTATTTCTGCTGAGCTTTGATGCTTTACCTGTGGAGTATCTTGGCTGTAATGATCGATAGCTCGCAGCATACTCTTCTTCAGCATTTCACTCATATTGGAGGATAAAGACATACGTCCACCTAGCCAGCTTGGCACTTTAGCACTCCCCGAGGAAGCCCTTCGGACATAAGCGGTCATTTGCTCTACTCTAATAAGTTCTAAACGCCTACCAGAAAACCAGAATCGGTCGCCCTCTTTTAACTGACCAATGAACCACTCTTCAATGCTTCCAATACGACCACCACTAAGGTATTTTATCTGCATGTTAGCATCAGAACTGATGGTCCCAATATTCATACGATGTCTTCGTGCTACGGTACGATTCCCTACGATATAACGTCCTTGGTCATCTAATTCTAGCTTTGCAAACTCAGGATAGGCATGCAAGGCGGGTCCACCACTACATAAAAATTGAATAACTTTATGAAAATCCTGTTCACTAAGGTGGCGATAAGCAAAGCTGCTACGAAGTTCTCTTAGGGTGGTTTCCGCAATGAATCCACTTCCAACTGCCCGAGTCATAAGGTATTGAACTAAGACATCTGTCGGGGATAAAATAGGAGGGCGTGGTTCAATTTTATCTTGCTTTACCGCTTGGCGAAGGGCATCTGCTTCGAGAAGCTCCAGTGCGTGTGTGGGCAAAAAGTGGATGATGCTGGTTGCCCCAGGTTGGTGTCCACTACGACCGGCACGTTGAATAAAGCGTGCAACTCCTTTAGGACTGCCCACTTGAATAACGGTTTCAACAGGGCTAAAATCAACACCCAAATCTAGGCTGGAGGTACAAACGACCACCTTTAGTCGTTCTTCGTGCAAACTTTCTTCCACCCAGTTACGCACTTTTCTGTCTAGTGAGCCGTGATGTAAGGCAATTTGACCTGCCCATTCGGGTACTCGCTCAAGTAATTCTTGAAACCAACGTTCGGCTTGTCCCCGGGTATTGGTGAAAACTAAGGTGGATCGGCTTCTTTGTAAAATAGGAATGAGTTCATCGATTAAATGTAAACCCAGATGCCCATGCCAAGGAAAAAACTCTATGGATTTAGGAAGTATAGATTCTACTTGTATATTTTTTTGTATGGTAGCTTTAATGGTTACCGAATTCCTATAACGCTCTTCAGACCCCATTAATACTTCCGATGCCTCTTCCATGTTACCCAAAGTGGCAGAAATACCCCATGTTTTTACTTCTGGTTGAAGCGCTCTAGCTCTGGCTAAAAAAAGTTCGGTTTGGGTGCCTCGTTTACTACCCATTAGCTCATGCCACTCGTCTACAACCACGCTATGGAGTCGCTTAAAATAACGTTCGTGGTTTTTTTGGGCCATAAGTACATGCAAACTTTCAGGGGTTGTAATGAGTACCTGAGGCATGGATTGTTCCTGTTTTTTTCGGATCGAAGCGGATACATCACCCGTTCGCCTGCCTACTTGAATATCAAGATCAAATGCAGCTAAACTCTGCCTGAACTGCCGTTCCATATCCTTAGCAAGTGCTCTAAGGGGAGTAACCCATATGAGCTGCAGACCTTTATGATTCTTTTTAGGTGTATCCAGCCACCGGATAAGGTGTGGCATCCAAAGGGCTAGGGTCTTGCCCGATCCGGTAGGTGCATGTAAGATACCTTCCTTGCCGTTTTGGACGGCCTGCCAACATTCATGCTGAAATGTAAAAATTTCCCAATGATTGTTTGTAAACCAATCACATACTTGCTCTAAGCCACTCTTAGGAGATTGAATAAGCTGTTTAGTGGGTGACATGTAAGAGTGAAAGTGGTTATTTGGCGTGTTTTTTTGTACTAATTTGGTGGATCAAAACTTTTTGAAAAAATCTATAAAAGCGCTTGCAGAGCTTCGTTATTTTTTAGAGTATATGAGTCTTGTAGATTTTGCAAGCACACAGTTTTTAGACCAAAGTAGTATGTCGTTATGTATACATGTAAATTGGTCAAATACATTCAACAAATACATCAAACTATCCAAATAGCGTTCCATTATGTGGTTGAACATTAAATCCTTTGACAATTATCAAGAAACTTTTAACCAAAGTGAGCAAGATAGACTCAGCTTTTGGGATCATGAGGCGGGCACTTTTTACTGGCGGAAGCGTTGGGATCAGGTGCAAACAGGGAGTTTTGAAAAAGGCAATATCAAGTGGTTTGTCGGGGGTAAACTGAACATAACGGAGAATGCCTTAGACAGGCATTTGAATACCATTGGTAATAAGACGGCGTTTATTTTTGAGCCAAATCATCCCGATTCATTTCGTCGGACCATTACCTACAAACAACTCCATGAAGATGTATGTAGATTTTCCAATGTACTTGAGAGTAAGGGTATAACCAAAGGTGATCGGGTGTGCATCTATATGGCTATGACTCCTGAGCTGATAATAGCAGCTCTTGCATGTGCGAGGATTGGGGCGGTACATTCTATTGTGTTTGCTGGGTTTTCTGCTCAATCGCTGAGCGAACGGATTAATGACTGTCAGGCTAAAATGCTCATCACTAACGATGGACTTCGAAGAGGGGATAAGCATGTGCCATTAAAAGATATTTCGGATGAGGCGTTGCAGACCTCCCCCTCAGTAGAAAATGTGATTGTTTGTCAGCGCACCAACAGAGATATCCATTGGGAAGAAGGGCGTGATTTTTGGTGGCATAACCTAATTAGGAATGCATCACGTCATCACGAGGCAGTAGAGATGGATGCCGAAGACCCCCTTTTTATTTTGTATACCTCGGGATCAACTGGGAAACCAAAGGGAGTGGTGCATACCTGTGGGGGATATATGGTCTACACCTCGTATTCGTTTCGCAATGTATTCCAAGTAGGAGCGGATGATGTCTATTGGTGTACCGCTGACGCGGGATGGATTACCGGGCACAGTTACATTATTTATGGGCCATTGTTTACTGGTACCACTGGGATTATTTTTGAAGGTACACCTACCTATCCAGATGCCGGTCGTTTCTGGGAAGTGGTAGAGAAGTATAAGGTTACTCATTTTTATACCGCCCCCACTGCCATTCGTGCGTTAATGTCTTTTGATATGGATTATGTGACAAAATATGACCTGAGTTCATTGAAAGTATTAGGTAGTGTGGGTGAACCCATTAATGAGGAGGCATGGAATTGGTATCATAAGCATATAGGCAAAGAACGTTGCGATATTGTGGACACTTGGTGGCAGACGGAAACTGGTGGGATTTTAATTTCTCCACTCGCGGGTATAACTCCAACCAAACCGGGCTTTGCTACACTTCCATTGCCGGGAATTTTTCCAGTGTTGATGGATGAAAATGGACATGAAATCCAAGGTAATGGAGTCGAAGGGAATCTATGTATTAAATATCCTTGGCCATCAATTGCTCGAACCGTGTATGGCGATCATGAGCGCTATTTACAGACCTATTTATCTGCTTATAAAGGATATTATTTCACCGGTGATGGGTGTCGTCGGGATGAAGATGGATATTACAGGATTACCGGACGAGTGGATGATGTGCTAAATGTTTCGGGGCATCGTCTAGGAACTGCCGAGATTGAAAATGCCCTTGATGAGCATCCCAAAGTAGTGGAAACGGCCATCGTCGGCTACCCACATGACATAAAAGGGCAGGGCGTGTACGCTTTCATGATTTGTGATGGGGAGGTGGGTGATAAAGCTGCTTTCAAGAAAGAGTTGTTGGATTTAGTTACCAAAATTATAGGCCCTATTGCTAAGCCTGATAAAATTCAAATTGTTCCAGGCTTACCCAAAACTCGTTCTGGGAAGATTATGCGACGAATATTACGAAAAGTGGCCTCAAATGAAGTTGATCAGTTAGGTGATACTTCAACATTATTAGATCCTAGTGTGGTGGATGCTATAGTTTCTGGAGAGGCACTTTAGGTGGTTGTAATGGCCGTGGGTTTGGGATTCTTTTTATCGCCCTTTTTTCTGCAATAGGAATTACTACACTCCTAAAGCAAAGCCAAAGGGAAGGAATAACAAGCTGACCAACAAAAAAATTAACCGGAATCGTGTCTTAACCAGCGCTGGATGAAAAAAAAGTCCAAAGGTGTAGGGTTTGGTCGCAAGCCATTCATAATAGCGGTATCGGTGTATAGAACCTAGTGCCATAGTCACATGACCATGAATAATGGTTAATAAAAAAGGCATAGCGAACATGAAGGCACCTATATATCGGAAACTCAGATCAAGTCCTAATTCTCTGGCCGCATAATAATATGGCCAAGCAAAAAGTATGAGCAATGGCAAGGTAAGCGCCCAATTGATCACGCTGATCCGGACAAAGTTAGAGGTAGAGAATTCAGATTTCATAGGATACTAATACCAAGAGTCGATGAGTATGAATGGAAAGGGTATTTAGCTTTGGATTCATGTACATGTCCTCAAATTTGTGAGGCAATGAGTAGTTCAATTTCTCGTACAGGCAATCCAAAGGCTTTACCAAGTGAGGGTTTGGTAAGATGCCCACGATAGGTGTAGGTACCGTTTCGAAGGGCTGTATTTCTCCATAAACACTCTTGAATCCCCCCATTTTCACCAATGGCCAGTACATATGGAACTAGTACATTATTTAAAGCATAGGTACCAGTCCTAGCCACTTTAGATGGAATGTTTGGCACACAGTAGTGAGTTACACCGTGTTGAGAGTAGGTGGGTTTAGAGTGTGTGGTCGGCCGAGACGTTTCGATACAACCACCTTGATCGATGACTGTATCGACAATGACACTCCCTGTTTTCATTGTCTGTACCATTTCCTCGCTAATCCAGACCGAGCTTTTTTCTCCCTCTTGAAAAGCGGAACCAATGAGTACATCAGCAAATTTTAACGCATTTCGAAGGTATTGTTCGTTGGCCACTGCGGTGATAATTCGTCGGTCTAAGGCATTTTCGAGTCGGCGTAGAGCTGCTAGATCATTATCCATTACAAATACTTGTGCACCGTAACCCAAAGCAGTTCTTGCTGCGTATTCGGCGGTAATTCCTGCTCCTAAAATAGCTACAGTAGCGGGTGGTACCCCTGATATCCCGCCTAACATAATTCCTTGACCACCTTCTTTGGTCTCACTGGTTTCCAAATAGTGAGCCGCAATTTGTACGGCCATTGAACCAGTAATCTCATGCATCATCCGGACCAGTGGGAATTCATTATCCGCCCCCTTTATAAATTCATATGCAATACCTGTAGCAGATTTCTTAAGAATATCGGTAAAAAAGGCTTCCTCCTGGGATCCCAAATGCAATGCTGAGATGATGGTTTGATTTCCCTGTACCCAAGTCATTTCCTCCGGAGTAAGTGGGGCCACTTTAACGATGACGTCTGCCTGATCAAAGGTAGATTCGGTAGATTCAACGATTTCAGCGCCCGCCTCACTATATTCTTGATCGGTGAACTTGGCGTCGGCACCCGCACCTCGTTCTACCCGAATTTTATGGCCATTGGCACTCAGAATTCGAACGCCCCCTGGGCTAATACTCACCCTACCTTCATCTACAGAATGTTCCTTCGGGACCCCCACATGCAACTGCTTTTGGGTATGGGTACGAATGAGATGCTTTTCGAGTGTTTTTAGTCCGATTTCCTCGGTATCCAGTGGATGTATCTGCATGCTAAAACTCCTCCTATTCTACTTGGATAGGTGTACTTGGGTTAGAAGATAATGAGTCATCCTCAATGAGTGATAGAAATTGGGCTTCGTTCAAAATAGGAACACCTAGGCTTTCAGCTTTTGTTCGTTTGGAACCAGCTGCTTCACCGGCCAGTAAAAAATCTGTCTTTTTACTGACTGATGAAGAAGTTTTACCCCCGTGTTCTTCGATAAGTTCACTAGCCTGTTTTCTGGAAAGAGTGGGTAGGGTACCGGTGAGTACAAAGGTTTTACCCTCGAATAAATTTGATCGGATGCTAACACTCTCCCCTTCAAATTGAAGTCCATGTTCTTGTAAAGAGTTAAGTAAATCTAGATATCTTGGCTCTGAAAAAAATTCTATTACCGATTGGGCAATTCGCGGGCCAATAGCGTCAATGGCTAATAGGTCTTCTTCACTTGCCTGCTGCAAAGCGTTCATGCTTCCGAATGCTCGTGCTAAATCTTTTGCTACTGTTTTACCAACAAAACGTATACCTAATCCATAGAGTACCCGCTCAAATGGCTGTGTTTTACTACGCTCTATACTTTCAATGAGATTAGTAGCGCTCTTTTCGGCCATACGTTCTAATGGAAGAATATCTTTTTTTGTAAGGGTATACAAATCTGCATAATGTACAATGAGTCCTTCTTTAACAAGTAGGTCAATCATCGATTCTCCAAGGCCATCTATATCCAAGGCATCTCTTGAGGCAAAATGTTCAATTTTGATGCGGACTTGAGGTGGACAGTGGAGGTTAACGCATCTCCAAGCTACTTCTCCATCGTACTTAATAAGGGTAGCCTGACAAGCAGGACAGTTTGTAGGAAAGTGATAAGGGGCAGCTCGCTCTGTATGGGTGGGAACAACTTCAACAACTTGTGGAATAATTTCACCCGCTTTCTCGACTTTTACTTGATCTCCAATACGAATGTCCTTACGCTGAATTTCTTCTTCGTTGTGAAGGGAGGCTCTTTTTACTGTGGTTCCAGCTAATAAGACGGGCTCTAATTCGGCAACAGGAGTTATGGTACCCAGTCGACCTACTTGTAAACTAATGTCGTTAATTCGGGTGATAGCTTGTTCTGCTTGAAATTTATAAGCAATAGCCCAACGTGGGAATTTAGAGGTGCTTCCAAGCTGTTCACGGAGAGCTTCTTCGTTCACTTTAATAACAACTCCGTCCGTTTCGTACGGTAACTCATGTCGAATTTGATCTAGCACCTCAATGGTTTTGTGGACCTGTTCTATGGATTCACAAAGGGTAGGGAACTCATTAGCCGGTAGTCCATATTTTTTAATAAGGGCTAATTTTTGATCTTGATTACGATCGATTCCATCTTCGAACAGTAAATCGAAAGCAAAAAATCTAATCGGTCGTCGAGCTACTTCTTTAGGATCTTGCATTTTCAATGAGCCGGCGGTTGAGTTGCGAGGGTTAGCAAAAACGCTTAACCCAGCTTCTTCACGGTAGTTATTTAGTCGCGCAAAGGCTTCTTTTTCCATGAAAGCTTCGCCTCTAACTTCTACTACCGCCGGTGGGTTTCCCTCGAGAAAGAGGGGGATATCCTGTATGGTACGGATGTTTTTGGTGATATCATCTCCTCGTTGTCCGTCACCACGAGTGGCACCAAGTACCAATGCTCCTCTTTCGTAGCGTAATCGAATCGAGGCCCCATCAAACTTAAGTTCAACCAGATAGCTAAATGAATCGTGGCCTAAAATTTTGCGCACGCGGGCGTCAAATTCATTCAATTCTTCTTCGTTGTAGGTGTTGTCTAAACTTAATAGAGGAGTTGGGTGTATAACCGTTTCAAAGGTGGAGGATACGGCGCCACCAACACGTGCAGTGGGAGATTGAGGATCTTCTAGATTATATTGCTTCTCAAGACGAGATAGTTCGCTGAGTAATTCATCGAAGCGTTGATCACTCATAAAAGGAGTAGCCTGATCGTAATAGGCTTCGTTGGCCTGCTGAAGTAATTTTCTTAGTTCTAGTACGCGTTTTTCAGCCATGAATTCGTGTGTTTCTTGTAGAGCTCGTTACCCAAGTGATCTTAGCAAGCAGAATCATAGATTTCAGATATTGGTTAAAAATCTATCGCATATACAATAGAGTCGGGTTCTGATACACCATCGGGTAGAACTAAATCTGGTTTTGCTTCAAATTCCGCAGCTGATAAGCGCTCACGAGTGAGGCGAACGGTGTTTTCTTGAACTCCTGGAAATCGTTCTTCTGGCGCCTCAATAACGGTGTTGTTGAATAAAATAAGCATCCTACTGAACTGTCCTCTAATGGTAATTTCCTCATTGAAATCGAAATAGTATGCCTCTCCTTGTTCCATCCAAAGTGGAAAAACAGAGTCTCTTAAGTCACTCCCCACTCTTACTGGATCTAACTTTTCATAGGCAGCGTAAATCACAATTTGTAGTGTGTCAGGAAATTGAGCCAAATTTTGCAGTGCAATCGAATCAAGAAGCGCTGTTTCCGCTTGGGTTAATCCAACTGAGTTCACATTTTGAGACGTTTCAGTCTCATTTGCTTCCGAGCTAGGACTTTGTTGCTCATCCCCATTAGTAGTCCCTGAGATTTCGGAATCTTGGCTTGAACGGGCAGAGTTGCCGCTTAGGTTATTTCCGGCTAAAGAATCGGCATAGATTATGTTATCTGAATTAAGGTCAGTGACTTCTGCTGCGCTTTCTGAAGGGCCTTCAGAAAATCCAGTAAACCAGCTGGAGATGGTACTTCTGTATAAAAAACCGAATACGAGTAAACTAACAGTAATAATCGCTAGAATTGTGATAAACACAACATTACTTTTGGACTCTTGTTGGGCATTGAACCGTTTACCCATTTGGGCCCAATTCACTTTATCTACCGTTTTAGTGGACGAAGTAGGCGGTTTATCAGATGGTTTCTTTTCAGGTGTTGGAGTTTCTTTTGCCTCCCTGGATAGGTCTTTTGAATGATCAGTGGGATCAACTTTGGTGTCAGGCCCTTCCGTGGCATTGGTTTCTTCACCATCAGGGGTACGAGCAGATTCTTTGGTAGGCTCAACAGCAGATTCTTTGGTAGTTTTTGAGTCTGAATGGGTAAGTGGTGGCTGTTCTGAATGAACGGTTTCTTCAGAATCTGTCAAACTTAACTGGCTTGTGGCTTTTTTAGAGCTAATATCTCGATCTATTATTTTCTTAGCTTCTGCATCCGCCAATGCCTTATTTGTTGCGTCTACTTTCGTTTTGGCGTCATAATTAAGTTCAGTTCGTATAGGAGCCTTTTTTGGAGCTGATTCTTCTTCTAAATTGAGTTTTCTCTCCTCTCTACCAAATGGATCTGTTGGATTGGGAGCTCCAGCATCTTTAAATATACCATGGTCATATCTTCCTTTTTCCATGGCATCTAAGGCTCGCAAAATGACGGCTTCCTTAATTTTTAATCCTCGGGCATAGCTCCGTACAAAGTTCCTTATGTATGCATTGTTGTAGATTTCCGAATTGAAAATAGCGTCCGATTCAATTTCTGCGATGATTTCAAAAGATAATTTGGTCAAGCCCTGAATTTCATCAGTATCAACACCTAGTTCTTCTCTAATTTCGGCTAAGTCTTTTCCTAAGGCCATAATATAGCATGTAATGATTTCTTATCTGATTGCTCTAGATAGGTGGTATACCTTATACATCCCCAAATATAGAATCAAATATAGACCCAATTGAGCAACTCCTGTAATTTAGGGGAATTAGCGACCAAAAAATAATCTGCGAATCTATTTTTATACCTCTAGATATGACTATGTTCACTACAAGAAAAAGGGTAAAAGTACCCGATACGAAGAAAAACCTTTGGGCTTTTCCAGTACACTGCCAGAATTGTGGAATTCGACTTTTTGGTGCCGCTAAACAGATTTGCAGGTATTGTATTTTAAGTGAGTTAGCTAGGATTTACCCGGAACCTAAAAAAAGGGATGTATCCTGAAGGTGTTGAATGGCAAGTTGCCTGCTGGAGATATGATGAAGCACATTTGATCCAGCGCTTAATGCATCGTTTAAAGCATAATGCAGCCTATGATATTGGGGTGGATTTGGGCAGGGCAGCAGCCGAATTGTTTCAACAAGCCCACCCAAAAAAATACGGAAAACTTATGTTAGAGCGACCACTACTGGTGCCGGTCCCTCTTTCTCAGCAGAGACGAAATTCTAGAGGATATAATCAAAGTTATAGTATAGCTGAGGGATGGGTATCAGCGATGCCGTTGCCTATACTTCGAGAGGGTAGCATAGCGCGAAGAGCTTCTAGGGTTAATCAAGTACATATTAGTAAATCTGAGAGAAGATTGAATATGGAAGGGGTCTACAGGCTTGCATGTCCAAGTGTATATGATTGGATCAACAGGCCTACTCTCATCATGGACGACGTCTATACCACAGGCTCTACTTGTTTCGCCCTGTGGCAATTTCTAAAATCTCTTGGCTTTAAAAAGACGTATCTATTTACCTTAGCCATGGCTTAATTTGTGCCAGTTTCGATAAGACTTTGCCCAAGCTCAAATCGCAGCTGTTATTAAAAGCAGTAGAATAATTCTCTGTAAAGTCCTAACACCTAAGTATGATATTAGCTATTTTTGATTCATGTCTGATCAAAGAAAGAAGGAAAGATGGGAATTAGTAGAATTGCCGGGCGGTTTTCGAACTAGCTTTGGCAACTGGTATACGATAACTAGAGAGGGCCTCGAAAGCTATGTTCCTGGATTATTGAAGCGATATTCGCTGGAACATTTGGTCCGAGTGGCTGACGACTGGCTTAGAAGCAGAGAGCAGTTTCCAGTTCTGGTTTTTATGCTACTTGTATACAGTCCCCTCTCGGAGTTATTGAGCTTAGTGTTGGGCTTGAGCTTTTATGTATTCTGGAGAACTCAGCTATCGGCTTTGATTTATCCATGGGCCCATCCAGCTATTCGGTGGATTTGTGAAGATGCACTGTTATATGGGGTTTTTATAGTGGGTCTCGCCTATGATTCAGTGGTTCCTGAGGGTTGGGCACAATTAGGGTTATCCTCACTGGAAATCACCACCTTAGTAGGAAGCTTCTTAATCATTAAAACAGGTTTAGCTACTATGGCTTTTCGTTTTTTACATACTCGTTTTAGCAAGAGAGACACTACGGCGATAACGGACCGGATACTTAATATGGTGTTGATTCGCTACGGGTATAAAGAGGGTTTGTTAACAGGTAATCTAAAAGCTATGCAGGACGAGTTTATTCGTTTGGCTAACTATCATAAAACCCGCAAAAAGAACTAAATCCATTCAATTATCCTATGCAGGAAGCATCAACCAGAGTCATTCTTTACTTAGTCAGACATGGTCAGACTGATTACAATGCGAGCCAAAGATTTCAGGGTAGGGGTATTGATGCTGAGCTAAATGAAGTGGGGAGAAAGCAGGCAGAGGCGGTTGCTCGGTATTTTGAGGGGGACTCGATGACCATTGACCGATTGTATTGCAGTAGTTTGAAGCGCACGGCAGAGACCGCTGCGCCTTTGGCTCATGCACAGAATCTCGAAGTTATTTCGAGCAGTCATCTGGATGAAATGGTTTTGGGTCGTTGGAAGGAGCATATGTGGCGGATCATTTGCCCTACCTTAGGGAAATACAAGAGCTGTGGAGAAAAGGACAGACCAGCATACCGGTACATGAAGGAGAACATCCTGAGCAGGTGTATTCACGGGCTAATGGTTATGTAAATGACGTAATTCTGAGGAGTTATGAGTCCGAGAGAAGAAAGCCTGAGAAGGTAGTATTGGTTGTACACGGACGATTGATACGAATTTTATTGTCGGTTTGGTTGGGTTACGGTTTGGAGCAAATGGATGAAATCGAGCATAGCAATGGAGCTATTTATGAAATTGGATGGGATGGACGGGGATTTACGCCTATACAATTGCATATTACCGAGCACTTAGTGTAGTGCACTTTTCAGGCTTGATGCTTAGTTTTTACGTATATTATTAGTCTATTCATTAACAAATCCGCCTTTAAAAGGCCTTAGGTAAAAGCTTATGAGTGAAAAAGTACGTTCCATGTTTGCCGATATTGCTTCCGATTATGATCGGGTGAATACGGTACTTTCTTTTGGTATTCATCATGTTTGGAGGGACCGGACGATTGCAGAATCTGGTGTTACTACAGGACAAAGTGTGCTGGATTGCGCGACGGGTACGGGTGACTTAGCTATTGCATTTAAGAAGGCGGTTGGACCAGAAGGATATGTATTGGGAACAGATTTTTGTGCACCAATGATTGAGCCTGCCCCCGATAAGGCTAAAAAGGAAGGTTTGGAGATTGATTTTGAAGTGGCCGATGCCATGGATTTACCCTACGAAGATAATCGATTTGATCTGGCAAGTATTTCATTTGGAATACGAAACGTAGATGACCCTGTACAAGCCCTCCGAGAAATGGCTCGAGTAGTAAAACCGGGAGGGAAGGTGGTTGTCTTAGAGTTTGGTCAGCCTAAAGGGTTAATGAAGTTTCCTTATGAGCTTTATTCCCAGCACATTATGCCGACAGTGGGTGGCTGGCTTAGTGGAAATCGGGATGCGTATACTTATTTGCCGAAAACGAGTGCGGCTTTTCCCGCAGGTGATAAATTTTTGAGCTTAATGGATGAGTCTAAAATGTTCGTATCCCGTAAAGCTATTTCGCTCACCGGTGGAATATCGTACATTTATCTTGGAGTTGTTGCTTAATAACTATTTTTAAAAACTGAGGAGTATGATGACTATTGAAGACATAAAAAAAATTATCCCCCATCGCTATCCTTTCCTTTTGGTAGATCGAGTGGTTGAAAAAACTGAAAATTCTATTAAAGCCTACAAAAACGTAACGGTTAATGAAGAGTTTTTTAACGGTCACTTCCCAGGTCAACCTATTATGCCAGGGGTATTACAGGTGGAGGCTTTGGCGCAAGCAGGAGCTATATTATTAATGACCGAAAAAGTGGATGATCCAGCTACTAGTTTAATGGTCTTTACTGGAATTAATAACTGCAAATTTCGTCGTCAAGTAGTTCCTGGTGATCAATTGGTTCTGGAGGTCGAGTTAGGTAATATGCGACGCAATTTTGTTACCATGAAAGGTAAAGCTACGGTTGATGGGCAAATTTGTTGTGAACTAGAGGCCTCAGCTGCCCTGGTCGAGAAAACAGGCGAATAATCTACCCTTATTGTTATGAGCACTCAAACAAGTAAAAGCAGCGAAACGACTGCCGGACACTCCACCCCAAATCCGGTCAAAGTAACCACCCAAACGGTGGTTGAAATGAAACAGAAGGGAGAGAAGATTTCTATGCTTACTGCCTATGATTTCACTATGGCTAGAATAATTGATGCCGCAGGTATCGAAGTAATACTTGTTGGAGATTCTGCTTCGAATGTAATGGCAGGAAATGAAACCACCGTTCCCATTACTTTGGATCACATGATCTATCATACTCAATGTGTGGTTCGAGGGGTGGATAGGGCACTAGTCATCGCCGATATGCCATTTATGAGTTATCAAGTTACTCCAAAAGAGGCCCTTACTAATGCAGGCCGTCTCATGAAAGAGGCTGGTGCACATGCGGTAAAACTGGAAGGTGGTCGAAGTATCATAGACACCGTAAAAAAAATTGTAGATGCGGGAATTCCAGTCATGGGGCATCTGGGTTTAACTCCTCAATCTATTTATCAGTTCGGCACCTATAAGGTCCGAGCCAAAGGGCAGGCAGAGGCCGACCAATTGCTCGAGGATGCACAGAAATTACAAGAAGCAGGTGTTTTTGCTTTGGTACTAGAAAAAATTCCATCGACCCTTGCGGCTCAGGTAACCAAGCAACTACACATACCCACTATTGGTATAGGTGCCGGGCAAGAGTGTGACGGTCAGGTATTGGTGGTGCACGATATGTTGGGGATGAATAAGAATTTTTCACCTCGCTTTTTACGACGTTATGCCGATGTAGAATCGGTGATGACTCAGGCCGTTCAACAGTACGTTGAAGATGTTAAAAACAAAGATTTCCCCAATGAAAATGAGCAATATGCCTAAAACTACACCTTATATATTAGTCTCCAATGATGATGGGTTTTTTTCAAAAGGGATTCAAGCACTCGCGAGAGTGGCTGCCGAGTTTGGGCGGGTAGTAGTGGTAGCTCCAGATAGAGAGCAAAGTGCGGTTGGACATGCTGTTACTATTCATGACCCATTACGAGCGAATAGGATAAAAGTGGTTGATGATATTGAGGGCTTTTCAGTAACAGGGACCCCTGCGGATTGTGTAAAATTGGCTCATGATCAACTTTTAGAGGAAAAGCCTGATTTGGTGCTGAGTGGAATTAACCATGGGAGTAATGCGGGTATTAACTTGTTGTATTCTGGTACCGTAAGCGCTGCAACAGAGGGCACTGTCTTAGGCTATCCATCTATCGCGGTTTCGTGTACGGATTACAATAGTGACGCAGACCTAAGTGGATGCATGGCAGCAGCTCGTTTATTGATTAGTCAAGTACTAAAAAAAGGTCTACCAAAAGGGGTGACTCTTAATATAAACGCCCCATCGGGTCCATTTAAAGGGCTTAAGTGGTCAAAAATGGCTGATTCCCGATATGTTGAAGAATACGAAGGGCGAAAAGATCCATTAGATCGTCCGTATTACTGGTTAACAGGGAAATTTGAATTATTGGATACCTCGCCGGACGCTGATATACACTTGCTTAATCAGGGCTACGCTTCAGTCACACCTATTCAGTATGATTTAACCGATTATGATTTACTCAACGAAATGAAGCAGAGCTTAGAGTCCTGAACCTTATCTTAGTTAAGGATTATGTACATGAACCTGTTAGCAGCTTCCTTGTTTTCTGGACTCCTATGAAAAAAGATTTATAGCTCGCGGCTTTGAAGGTGTTGGACTAAGCCCGTCCAAAATTCTAGATATTTCTTTTTTGCTTCTTTGGTTCCTACCTGAACATTAATCTGGTTTAAATGGGATAGGCGAATGGTACCCAAATGCTCTCCCCATTGCGCACTTTCAACCGAGACAAAGGAATCGTTGGGACCTTCTTTTTCATGGATTAGATTGTTTTGGAACAGAAAGACGGGATTTAAAGGGTCGTTAGTTCCTTTTCCCACCGCTGCGGAATAGGAGAAAACTGGAATATTCGTAGGATCGGATGTGCTTGGATTGAAGTGTTCTTGAACATAAGTGCGAGTCAATTGTTCTACCGAACCAAAAGCATCGTTACGCTCTTTGATATACACATTATCTGCAAACCAGTCCACTATATCTCCTATGCGTTCGGATAGCACTTCTGGAGTGCTTCGAACAAAATCAGCCAGATAGGTCCCTTTATGAGGAGTGGCAATAGTGGTTAATGAAGCGACTTTTTCTTCTATGCCTAAATGTGCAAGGGCATATCTCATATCTAGCCCACCCATACTGTGGGCAATTACGTTGAACTTTGCTATTGAATGCCGCTGGCTTAGTTCGGTGATGATGCGTGCCCAACTTCGAGCGCGGACTTCAATCGGAGCATAGGGGACTATGTTGGGGGCAAAGGCCCAAAGTCCATGTTCTCGCATCCACATGCACGGATCGTGCAATGGCGAGGGTTTTACCAAAGACCCAATGGCTCCAAAGCCATGGCACAAAAGCACTGGGTGTCGAAGGGACCAAATTTCAGGTTGTGGATATTCTTTAAGTTCTAATCGTTTAAGTAGCCCGCTTCGATCTTTCATAAGTCTGTTGAGCTAGGCTGATTGGTACGGGTAGAATCTGGGGAAGGGAGTAAATCAGGATTGGTTCGGACTCGTAAGGTGCGGTGTACGGTACCATTTGCGGTAACATACAGGTGTACATCTTGTTCAGGGAAGAGGACTTTTCCAGGTAGTTGAACTCCATAATTTGCCAACAGCCTGTGTAATTCATAGTGTAGAGTTGTCTTTGAAAACCCTGGAGGGGTGTCGATTTGATATACTTTACGGGTAAAAAGAGAATCCTGAACGGCTGTATAGACTCGGTAATGGTTGTTTGCAATTCCTTGTTCTTGAAGCCCCTGCTGTATTAATTCGTCCAAGTGCTCTTGCGATGTAATACGCATAGGAGTGGTGGCAGGGGTGGAAATGAGTAAATAAGCAGTGCTAAGACAAGCAAAAGTAAGGAGAAGAACGAGGACTACTTTTTTATTCATAAGAGATAGATTAGCTCAAAAATATACTGCGCAGTAGACTCATAGCCAAGTCATCTTTAGGTCCTTCGAACGATTCCTCTACACCATCTCCAACTAAAGTCACTTTGTTGTAATCACTTGCGAAGCCTTGTTGCTGGGTCCCAATATAATTGGCTATAATCCAGTCGGCATTTTTCTTAGTTCGTTTGGCTCTGGCTTGTTCTAGTAAATCAGTGGTTTCCATTGCAAAGCCAATGCTTATGGTGTTTGGTGGTTTATGATCTCCAATCCATTGAAGAATGTCTGGGGTAGACGCTAAGGAAATGTGGGACTCTCCCTGTGTTTTTTTGACCTTGTGATCGTGTTGAGTGGTGGGTCTAAAATCTGATACCGCTGCTGCTTTAATGAAAAGATCGGCTGGGTGAAGTGCTTTCACTTGTTCAAACATGTCTTGCGCAGATACTACACTATAGCTGTAAATACCCTCTGGGATAGACAGCGAAATAGGGCCATGCACCAAATGAACTTGCCCCCCTAATCGGTGTGCGGCTTTTGCCATTGCGAGTCCCATTTTACCCGAACTTGGGTTGGATATAAACCGGACTGGATCAATATGTTCACGTGTAGGCCCTGCTGTAACAACTATTTTTTTTCCGTATAGAGGTCCTTTTTTTGCATCCAGTAGTGTTTCAATGTGCACTACAATATCATCGGGATCGGGTAATCGCCCTTTGCCGGTGAGCCCGCTGGCCAAGTATCCTTCCTCGGGTTCTAGAAGGTGAAAACCGCGACTTTTCAGGAGTTCAAGATTGTGTGCAGTAGCCGGGGCATTCATCATCTCCCCATCCATGGTAGGGCAGATCAATAGGGGTGCCCTTGAAGCCAGTACAGCAGCGGTGAGTAAATTATCGGAATTGCCGTAAGTAATTTTTGCAATGGTATTGGCTGTGCATGGAGCTATTACAAACAAGTCTGCCCATTCTCCCCACTGAATGTGGCGTGTCCAAGGATTATGGACTAGTTCAGTGATGTCATCCTCAGAGGATCTATCGCCTATTGTTGGTGTCTTGTGGGTATCGTCTTGTACAAAGGTATGTACCCCCACTTCGTGACCCGTTAGAGCAGAAAAGGTTTCCTCTCCTATAAACCTAGTGGCTGCGGGAGTCATAATTACCCGCACAAGGGCACCTTTTTTTTGAAGTGCACGTACCAAGTACGCCGCTTTATACGCCGCTATACCTCCGGTCACCCCGAGAAGGATGTGTTTCCCGGAGAGCATATGTTAATCTACTTCAGGTCTGCGGTAATAAATCGCGTCATCTTCCATCTCGCTGATAGCTCGGCGAGTGGCATGCGGGAGTTTTTCGAATGCCTTAGAAATTTGCTCTTGTTCTTCGTTAAACGAAAATTCATCGTCATCCTCAAAGCCCTCAAAGTATTGTAGCTTTTCGTCTAATTCGAGTTTTTCTTGAGCAGCGATCTGACGGGCTCGTTTACCCAAAATAACCATGAGTTCGTACTTATTTCCGGTTACTTCTTTTAGGTGTTCGATATCGAGTGTTTTAATCGGCATAGATTTAATATGAATTCATGAAGGTTTGAACGGTTTCTTTTAGTTCGCTGTAGGCCCGTTCCAAATCATCGTTTATTATTATATGATCAAATTGACCTGCATACCCAAGTTCTTCTTCTGCTCGTTCAAGTCGGAGCTTTAGGGAAGTTTCACTATCGGTATTGCGATTTCTGAGTCGCTCTTCCAAAGTCTCGAGTGATGGAGGTCGTAAGAACAAAGCCAAACAATATTCATCGAATAGTGACTTCAAACGTACGGCACCTTTTACATCCACATCGAGCAAGGTAAAATATCCTTTTTCTGTATTTTTTACAAGTTCTGAACGTAATGTTCCGTATCGAGTTCCACCATAAAACTCTTCCCATTCAATAAAGTCTCCATCATCTATTTTTTGCTGGAATGAGTCCTTGCTCAAAAAGTAGTAGTCAACCCCATGAGATTCACCTTTTCGGGGAGCTCTAGTAGTCGCAGAAACACTGAATTTTATTTGAGGGAAGTCATTAAATAATCGCTTGGCCATGGTAGATTTACCAGTCCCACTGGGGGCTGCGAGCAATATAGTGAGAGGCTGCATTACTCGATATTTTGGACTTGTTCTCTGATTTGTTCTAACATTTCCTTGGCTTTCACTACCTCATGAGCTATGCCGGAGTCGTTGGCCTTAGATCCAATAGTATTGAGCTCTCGATTAATTTCTTGGGTCAAGAAATTTAATCGACGACCTGCATGCTCTTCGGATTGTATAGCCTCCATAAAGAATTTTAGATGAGCAGTTAAGCGAACCGTTTCTTCGGTGATATCCATTTTATCAGCCATTAAAGCTACCTCCATTTCTAACCGCTCTGCGTCTATTTTTTCATCATCTAAGAGGGTTGAAATGCGTTCCTGCAATTTCTTTTTTAGATCTTCACCACGGCCATCGGTTGTCTGTTGAATGTGTATAATGGCTTCTTGAATACCAGATATTCGACTGCTTATATCTGCTTCCAATTGGGCTCCTTCTTGTCGTTTCATTTCCATTAACTTTTCAATGGCTATAGCATTAGCTTGCTGGATGAGGGACCAACAAAGTTTGTCGTGTTCGGGGTCTTGTACCGGTTCGGGTTGGGTAATTAGATCGTTAAAATTGAGTAGTTGATTAAGCTCTAACGGCCCCTCTAATCCAATGTTTTTTTGTATTTCTCGAAGAATCTGAACGTAGTTAGCCAATTTTTGAGCGTCCACAACAGGTGCCTGGCGCTGAAATTCTTTGTCATCTAAGTAAATACTAACGTTGAGTTTTCCACGGGAGATGTGTTGAGCCAACACTTCTTTATACTGCAGTTCCTTGTCTTGAAATTGCTGCGGTAATCGTACGCTAACATCAAGGTAGCGAGAATTTAAGGTCTTGAGTTCTACCATGGCTGTCACCCCATAAGCGCTGGCTTCTCCGCGCCCGAACCCGGTCATCGAAATAATCATAGTCTAGGAAATAAAAGGTTATTTAAAAGTACAAAATGCCGTTGTCGATTAAAAACGTTGTCCTTTAAAAACAAACAGGGATACTATGTTTTATTAAGGCTGAAATCCTATCTTAGGTGCATGAATATTTTAGGTATATCCGCCTTTTACCACGATTCGGCCGCTGCATTTTTGGAGGATGGGACGATTATTGCCGCTGCCCAAGAAGAGCGTTTCACCCGCAAGAAACAAGACTCAGGCTTTCCAAGCCACGCCATACAATATGTGCTCGATGAATCTGGTTACTCACTGCAACAGGTTGATGTTATTGTCTTTTACGATAAACCATTTTTAAAATTAGAGAGACTCTTAGAAAGTTATCTTTCCTATGCACCTCGTGGTATTCGTTCGTTTATAGCCGCAATGCCGGTATGGTTAAAAGAAAAAATGTTTCTCAAACGAATGATACGGCAGTCGTTAACCGATATGGGATTCGAAGGGGTGAAAAAAATACCCTTACTATTTCCTGAGCATCATCTTTCGCATGCGGCGAGTGCATTTTATCCATCGCCCTTTGAAGAGGCTGCGATATTGACTATTGATGGAGTAGGTGAGTGGGCAACGGCATCGATTAGCAAAGGTTCTGGGACCAATATTACGCTTATTAAAGAATTGAATTTTCCCCATTCACTTGGACTTTTGTATTCGGCCTTTACTTATTTTTTAGGCTTCAAAGTTAATTCTGGTGAATACAAATTAATGGGTTTGGCACCCTATGGGGTTCATTGCAGTAAGCGGGTAGCGGAATTTAAACAAAAAATCTACCAGCATTTAATTCAGCTATATGACGACGGTTCTATTTGGTTGAATGAATCATATTTTAGCTATACCACGGGACTTCGAATGGTTCCTGATAAAAAGTGGGAAGATTTATTTGGAATTCCACGTCGGCAAGATGAACGGGATTTAAGTCCTGAGCAGGCTGATTTGGCACTGGCAATACAAGAAGTAACCGAAGAAGTCGTCATTAAAATGGCTCGTCATGCCCAAGAAATTACTGGTTCAGACTATTTATGTATGGCGGGTGGAGTTGCACTAAATTGTGTCGCTAATGGTCAGCTGCGTCGAGAAAATCTGTTTACGGATCTATATATTCAACCAGCCGCAGGTGATGCTGGAGGAGCTCTGGGAGCTGCATTGGCCGCTTATTATCTAAGTTTTGATGGAAAACGTAGACCTAAGTGTGAATCCTTAAAAACACAAACATCAGAGCAAATAAGTTTTTCTGCGATAGCTATGGACGAAATGCGAGGAGCTTACCTTGGGCCTTCATTCAGCATCGATGCTATTAGAAAGGCATTAAAACCGTATGCTGGGGTATATACCCAATACCCACGACCAGATCTTTTTGAAGTAGTAGCTGAGCATCTACACCAAGGTGCGGTGGTTGGTTGGTTTCAAGGTCGAATGGAGTTTGGACCTCGCGCACTTGGAGCAAGAAGTATTATTGCTGATCCGCGGCGTAGTGACATGCAAAAAAAATTAAACCTAAAAATAAAATATCGCGAATCGTTTCGTCCCTTTGCTCCCTCTGTACTTTGGGAAGACGCTCAAGAATATTTTGGTTTAGAACATCCCTCACCGTACATGTTATTGGTTTACCCAGTTTCCGAAGAGCATAGGTATGAACTACCCGAAGGGTTCCATTCATTCAGTTTGCGTGAAAAATTAGGAGTCGAACGTTCGGATGTTCCTGCTATCACACATATTGATTTCTCGGCTCGTGTGCAAACTGTACACCCTGAATTCAATCCTGATTATGCATCTCTTTTGCAGTCATTTAAAGACAAAACCGGTCTTGGAATGCTTATAAACACCTCTTTCAATGTTCGAGGAGAACCCATTGTATGCAGCCCCGCCGATGCCTACGAGTGTTTTATGGATACAGAAATGGATGTTTTGGTGTTGGATGAGTATGTTTTACTTAAATCAGAGCAACCCAAGTGGGTTAAAAAACGAATGTTTGAAAAAGATTAAGCTAACTTAAAGACACATAACATGGAATTATTAAAAGATTTATGGGGATTTATGAAGGAGCGTAAGAAAATCTGGTTGGCTCCTGTGATTGTTGTATTGGTACTTCTAGGTGCCTTAATTGTAATTGGTGGAGGATCTTCTATTGCACCATTTATCTACACATTATTTTAAGGTCAGGAACCAGTGATTCAAAAAAGCCTTAACGAGCTGCAGAATGATCCCATGACTCCAAAGACTCAGTTAGTCATGGTGGTGGGATTCTGGGTCATAGCCTGGTTTTTAGAAAACCAGTGGTTAGAGTATGGAGCCATTGGTTTGGGTGGGTTGTTTATTGCGCTTCCCAGTGTGGGAAACCGGATTGTATGGCTATGGTACCGGCTTGCTTATGTGCTTAGCTTAGTGGTGAATCCGGTGGTCTTAGGCGCGATATTTTGGCTTTTTATTAGCCCAATTGCATTGTTGTTTAGACTATCTGGTAATGATCCACTTCAAAAAAAGGCTCCATCCCAGTCTAATTATCAGATTCGCAATAAAACCTATGAGGCCAAGGATTTGAAATTTCCTTGGTAGAGGCTAAGGAAAAAACTAGCAAACAAACGCTAGCAAACAAACGCTAGACCTTTGTTATACCTTTTCTAAACTCAACGCGTTTACACAATAGCGAAGACCAGTGGGTGCGGGGCCATCTGGGAAAACATGCCCTAGGTGGGCATCACAGCAATTACATACGATCTCGATGCGCATCATCCCGTGGGAAGAATCGGCTAGGTAGCCAACCACGTTGTCTTGAACTGGTTGGGTAAAAGAAGGCCAACCAGAATGGCTTTCGAATTTTTCGCTGGCATCAAATAATTGGGTTTGGCAGCAAACACAAGCGTAGAGGCCGGGTTCAAATTTGCTGCATAGTTCACTCGACCATGGTCGCTCGGTACCCTTTAACCGGGTAATGGCAAAAACTTCATCACCTAAGGCCGCTTTCCACTGTTCGTGGGACTTTTCAATGCGCTTTGGTGGCTCTGGATTGCCTTTTATAGCGCGATTTTCTACTTCTTTCCAATTCATTAAGAGGGGAGTGGACATGATATTTCCGTTGATTATACGTCAGTTGGCCTAGCGACCATAATGCCGGTATGTTTGGATGCTGGGCGTAAAAAATAGGATAAGGGTTCTTTGGAAACCTCTACTTTCTGGTTGGTCTGAGAGGCATGCATGAGGTGTAATTTCCCTTGAACTTGAACAACAATCCCAACATGAGAGACATCTAGCCCTGAAATATCGGTGGTGAAGCCTACAATGTCTCCCTCATTAAGCTGTGCTTCCATAGCCGGATAATCCTCTTTGGGAATGTAGGCATAGCGTTTGCTGGATAGCTCCTGCTCAATTTGTTGAATCTGCGCCACATAGCTTGGATTGCTTGCCAAATGCTTATACGCATTGGGATGCTCTGACATAAACCCAAGACGATTCGGGTATGGTGCGCCAAATTGATCGGCTGGGGTTTCTACCAAACCAGAAGCGGCGTTATCATAAATCCACTCACTAAAGTAGTGAAGTCGGCTAGTATAGGCTCCTCTTTTACCGTCTCTATATCGAATAGCTTCCAATTCTTTTGCGTAATGTTCAAAGCTTTGAGTCTCGGATTTTAGCGTTCTGGATAAAGCCAGTAGGTGTTCCGCATATGTGGTGCAATCCAGCTCTCGTAAATTGATAATTAGCTGCTCTTGATCGGTTACCTCCAGCGCATGCGCCACATAAGGTTGCCCCTCGAAATAGCGACCTATTCTTGGAATTAGCTCAGCAACTTCCTCGTTTTTGTTTGGGCTAAATTGCATCATAACTTCATGGAAAATGGCCACATCCTGCTCGGTATACACCCAATCCTGTTGTTGTTCAGCCCTACTTGCTTGTGTATCAAGGGCGGACTCCACAGACTTTGATTCATTGCTAAGGCTTTGTACTGTTTGAGCACGAGAGCCTTCGTAAGAATCTTGACTCGAGATGTGTTCATTTTTTTGGGTGCATGACATGCCAATAAATGCCCATAAAACCAGTAAAAGAATCCCAAAACGTGAGGCAATTTGATGTTTAATTCGTTTGGCAAAAGCATGGGCAGCCTCTACGCTAGGTCCTTCGGCGTAAATCCGGACAATAGGTTCGGTATTCGAAGGGCGAAGATGAACCCAACCTTCCTCAAAATTCACTTTGACTCCATCGGTGGTGTCGGGCTTTAGATCGACATAATGATCCTGAATCATGGACAGCACTTCGGAAGCTTGGGCTCCAAGTTGATCTAGTTGAATCTTATTTTTACTCATGTGAAAGGTAGGCCAACTGTCCCGATATTCGGAGGCGCTGAGTTCCCGTTCGGCGAGTAATTGAAGGGTGATAGCAACCCCAACTAAGGCATCTCGGCCATAATGCAGGTCAGGTAAAATAACCCCACCGTTACCTTCTCCTCCAATAACAGCACCCACTTCTTGCATTTTTTTGACCACGTTAATTTCACCAACGGCCGATCGGTGGCACTTCTGGCCATACTTGGCGGCAACTTCGTCACAAATACGTGAGGAGGATAGGTTGGTTGCGGAAGGGCCTGGGTTTTTTGAAAGGATAAAATCGAACGCTGTTGCTTGAGTGTATTCTTCTCCAAACAAGCGACCTTTATCGTCAACCAAAGCGAGGCGATCGGCATCAGGATCAGTGACTACACCTAAGTCGGCCTGCTCTTTTTTTACCAATTCACAAATTTCTCCCAAGTGCTCAGGTAGGGGTTCTGGGTTGTGTGGGAAATGACCATTTGGGGTACAGTGGATAGCTGAAACCCTAGCCCCAAGTCGTTCTAATAGAGTTGGAATTGCGTAGGAGCCAGCTCCATTAACGGCATCTACCGCAACCTTAAAATTTTTGCTTGCAATGCGATCGGCATCGATGAAGGGGAGGGCTAAAATCGTATCTATATGGTAGTCTAGTAGGGTAGTATCTTCTATTTCTTCGCCTAAATGAAAGGCATCTACATAGGAAAACGCTCCCTTATCGACTAGTTCCATTACGGCTTTGCCTTGCTCGGCATCCAAGAATTCACTTTTGCTATTTAGTAGTTTGAGGGCGTTCCATTCCCCTGGATTATGACTGGCGGAAATGATGATTCCACCTTGGGCTTTATGTTTGAGGACCCCCATAGCGACCGTTGGGGTGGGTACAATACCCACTCGAATTACATTGCATCCCACGCTTCGAAGCGTGGCAACCACAATATCCTCACATATCTTACCGGAGATTCGAGAATCTCGACCTACGACCACCGTGCCACCTTGTAACCAGCTACCGTAGGCCGCGGTAAAACGACTTAAATTTTCAGGGGTTAAATCAGAACCAAATATGCCTCGTATACCCGAGACGGAAACCATTAATGCCATACCATATATTTTGTTAATTCAAGGCTCGTTGGAGTTGGGCCTTCCATTGTTGTATACCCGGAAAATTAGGGTTTATTGCGATCACTTCCTCAGCAATCTCCATAGCTTGCTGGTAATTCTTATTTAATCCGTAGGCTCCAGATAAATTATAGAGCATTTGAGGATCACTAGGAGAAAGCGCTCTAGATTCTAAAAGTAAGGTAATACCACGCTGCAAATCTCCTTTTTGGACCATAATGGCCCCTAGCATCTTGGTAGTGTAGGCATCCTTTGGTTGTATGGAATAGGCCTGTTCCAGTAGAGGTTCTGCAGCGTCAAAATTATTTTGGTTTAATCGAACTCGCGCGGCGAATATATAGGGTGAATCGTTCCAGGGTTGATTTCTAATAAGCCCCATGTATTCTAGGAATGCTTTCTCTGGTCGGTTGGTGCGTTCATACATCCCCCCTAGTTCTACTTTGGATTCATCCCAGCTTTTGGAAGCATGCACGGCTAAAAAAGCTAGGGAGTCAGCTGGCCCTGAGGGTTTATAGCTTTGTTGATAGGGGCGAGCATTGTTTGAGAGAACAAAAGGAAATCCCTGTTTTAAGGTTCTCACACGATGATAGGCTACTCGGTGGTCGAAATCGCTCAGGTACATACCCTCTTCGTAGGCTTCGAATTCCTGTTTAATGAGGTTCTGTTCAATGTGGGTGTTGCCCATTTGATGCTCAGTTCCTGAAGCATTCAGTGGGAGTTGTACCCACTCGGCTAGACTTTTGTTTTTTAGCATGGCTTGGGCAAAGCTTGCACCCATCAGAAAATACCCCTTGGCGTTGGGGTGGAGATGCTCTAGCATGAGTTCATCACCTATAATGCCATTTGGGCTATACTCGACGAAGGTTTCGTAGACGGGGACGTAATGAACCTGTTCGTAAGCACTAGCCTTTTCACGAATGATTTGGTTAATCGACTCAGGCGCTCTGAATTTTAATCCGTCTAGGTCCTTTGCATATGCAAACCGGGTTTGCGCAGCATCGGCGTCACCATTAACCAGAAGGGATTGGCCTTCTTGGAAAATTGTTGTGGCTAAGGGTAGGGGTTGTTCTTGAGCATCGAAGACATCTGGCACATCAACAAAGGGCGCTTGATCTTTGTAGTTACTGGCTAAGCTGCCTAGCCATACAGGTATTCCTTGTTGGGTAAATGCGTCTAAAATTGCACTTAGGTTGCTATCAAATTGATGCATGGCCAGTTGATGTTTTGGCCCATCAAGGGCAATTGACCGGGAGTTGATAATCCGCTCCATGAGGGTGGCATTAGGGTCAATTTCTTGGGCTCCAAACAGGGAGGCCGTCCATTTCCCTGCACCTACAAGGGTGTTACGAAGGAGTAAAAAAGTTTTGTATTGCTGGAGTTTTAGATAGCCGCGAACAAACCATGGAAAGCCTCCTAGATTTTCGTTGGAGCCTACCCCTAAAGCGCCATAAAACTCATTATGCCCAGCATAAATGAGGACTGCATCGGGTTTTTGTTGGAGTATTTCAGCTACTTGATCGTATAGGGTATATGAGCTGATAGCACTAATGCCGACGTTTACTACTTCTACCTGTTTATTGGGCATGCGATCTTGCAGTATGTCTTTGACCACACGAGAATAGGTGCCATTGAAGCCATAGGGATATCCTGCTGCTGAAGAGCCACCCATGGCAAAAACGCGATATATGTCGGGCGTTTTTTCTTGTTTAAATACGTCTATGGAAGGACTGGGAACGGTTTTAGTGTAGAAAAAGTAACGGGCAGCAAAATTTGGATTGGGTAGGTAATACTCATTTTTTCCGATTCCAGGATCTGAAAATAAAGCTAGGTCACCCATATAATTCCCCCACCGGAGTCCAATTTCTAATAAAAGAAAAAAGATTAGAGGTATGGCCGCCGTAATTCCGTAGAACAGAATAGTTCGCTTGTTAGAACGGGTAGAATGTACAGCTGAATCTTTTGAAGCCTGTTCTTTTGGTAAGGTACTATGCTTCTTTTTTGAGCCTATTTTTTTGGAATCCAAGGATTTTCTAGACATCCGCTTTGGTGGTTCTCATAGCGCGCAAGTACGAATAAAAAGTCACTTAGACGGTTTAAGTACTGAAGCACCATGTCGTTAATTTTTTCTTGATTGCTGCACACCACGGCTAATCGTTCAGCACGACGGCATACAGTTCGGGCATGATGCAATGTAGCACCGGTCATACTTCCAGAAGGTAAAATGAAATTTTTCAGAGGCGGAAGACTTTCTTCCATGAAATCTATTTTTTGTTCTAGGTACTGCACTTCTTGCTCAGAGATTCGATCGATTCGGGCATCGGAATGGAATGGAGTAGCTAAGTCGGCACCTAAAATAAAGAGCTGATGTTGGACCTCATCAATGACCTCACCGGTGAACTGTTGATGTTCATTGGCTATGGCCACACCTAAAATCGAATTTAATTCGTCTACGGTGCCATAGGTTTCGATGCGAATACTATGTTTTGAGACACGGTCACCACCGAATAGAGCAGTTTGTCCTTGATCGCCTTGTTTGGTATAGATTTTCATAAATTATCTTCTGAATGAATTGGTTGAATAGTACTGAAAAATTTTCGGTGTTAACAATCTTGAATATATGGTATGTTTGGAACAAATGACCCATTCTAAGCTAAACTACAACAAAACGATTGGTCGTAAGTATGTCTGTTTATTTTCTTCTCTTGTTCGTCGTATCGTCCTTTTCACTGTCAACAACTGTTGAACCGGAAACCCAATACTCACGTTCCTCTTTGGAACCCGAGAATCCCATGGCCCTTATTCAGCAGATGGTTGAGCGCTACCAAAAGGATTGGTATACTCACCTAACTTTTGATCAAAAGACGACTTTTTATACCGCGGACGGACAGGTTGAGCGAGTACAATGGTGGTATGAAGCCTTGGAAGCACCTGGTGCTCTTGCCATACATTTTGATGAAAAAAATTCTGGTAATGGGATACTGTTTAAAAATGGGGTGCAATACGGCTATGCTAATGGTCAAGCCATCCAGGAAATGCCCAGAGTGCATGATCTATTGGTGTTGGGCTTTGACATATACAAGCAAGCCCCTACCAAAAGTATGGAACAGCTCAGCTCCGTCGGCTATGATATGACTAAAATGTACGCCGACGAGTGGCAAGGTAAAGCGGTTTGGGTAGTTGGAGTGGATGCACCCTCGGATAGCGTGTCTCAATTTTGGATAGAACAAGAGCGTTTATTATTTGTACGTAGTTTGAAGCCTGGTAGGGCTGGAACCATGCAGGAAGTCCAATTTAATAAGTACGAACCTATTAAAGGGGGATGGGTAGCTCCCGAGGTTGTATTTACTATGAATGGACAGCGAATGCTTTACGAGGAATACTTCAATATTCAGGTGCCAGCAACTCTAGACCCAGCCATTTTTAACCCGGCCACATTTTTAGAGGCCACTTGGTAGAAAAGGTATATGGTTTTAAGCACCTGTCTTGTAGAGGAGAGATAGGCTTGTTTTAGCAGTTAAATTTGTGTTAAATAGTTGGGCGTACCGATAATTCACTCCACGCCCAACGAACAGCGAGATGCTCCCAGCTTCGAAGCTCAGCATAAAGGTCGTCATGTATGTCTTTATATAGATCCCAACTTACCTGAAAAGTCCGTTGCACCTGCATTCCAAATTCTGAGGATACCAGTGGTAACTGACATTGATTCATCCACTGCTTTATCAGATTTTCTTGATCGTACGAATTGTTAATCTGCAACAGGTAACAGGCTTGCTGCGGAATAAGCTCGGCTTGGTCAATGGCCAAATCGGTTGCATCCGAATAAGCTGAAATCAGTCCTGATTTTCCTAATTTTGTCCCTCCATACTCACGTATAACTACCGCCAAGGTATTCACGATTTCGTGATGATGAAGGCGTTGTAAAATAGGAAACCCGGCGGTCCCTCTGGGCTCGCCATCGTCACTTTGGTGTTCTTGCCAATGAAGTTCAGTTTCGGTGGGTTCAAGCACCCTCCAGGCCCAACAATGATGGGCTGCTGAGTAATATGTTTTTCTTAATTGGTTCAAGTGGCTGGGGACTTCATCGGGATCTGAAATGGGGATTAAGTGGCAGCTAAAAACCGATGATTTGATTTTAAGTGAGGGGTAATTGTTTTGTTGCGGCAAGAACATGAAAAAAAGCTTTTTTCTGTGGAAATATGAACGGAATCTAAAGAACTTTAGCCATACAATTTATTATATTCCACTAATTCACTAACTAAGAGCAGGCGCATCTAAGCAATGCTCGGAACAGAAGTATAAACTGCAGTATAAAATCTATCATCATGCCAACGATCATAAAGGCGTTACAATCGCAGGTGGGCAGAAAATTAATGACGGGGATTACCGGAATCGCACTAATGCTTTTTTTGGTGGTTCATCTAGCTGGTAACTATGCCATTTTTGCCTCAGCTGAAGCATTCAACATTTACACCCAAAAATTAGAAAGCCTTGGAATACTACTTTACATTGCCGAGGCAGGTTTGTTATTTTTTGTATTGTACCACTCTTATCTTGGAATATCTATTTGGTTGGGTAAGCGTAAAGCTCGCCCATCCGGCTACAAAGTATATAAGAGCAAAGGGGGAGCAAGCCGGCAAAATCTAGCTTCCAGAAGCATGATATTATCGGGTATTACCATATTGGTGTTCTTGGTAGTTCACATTTGGTCCTTCAAGTTTGGGGAGACCGAAATGATTATGTCTGCCGATGGTGAGCCGATGAGGGATTTACGGCAGTTGGTTATTGATTCATTCACAACCTGGTATATCGCCCTAGGATACACTGTTGTGCTAAGTTTAATTATGCTTCACCTGTTTCATGGAGCTTGGAGTGCATTTACCTCATTAGGTGTGACCAACAAAAACAATACCCATGCATTCAAATTGGGAGCCTATGTTTTCGCCATTGTGCTTATGTTGGGTTTTATTTTTATCCCTGTCTACATATTTGTGACAGGTGGAACGGGTTCATTAATTGCGTATTAAGTAAGGAGAGTTAATCATGATTTCATTAGATGCAAAAATTCCAGAGGGCCCACTAGAGCAAAAATGGAGCCGTCATAAAAAAGAAATGAAGTTGGTTGCTCCCAACAATCGTCGTAAGTACGAGGTCATCATTGTTGGAACAGGATTAGCGGGTGGTGCAGCTGCAGCTAGTATGGCAGAGATGGGCTATAAAGTCAAAAGTTTCTGTATTCAAGATTCAGCGCGTCGAGCTCATTCTATTGCTGCTCAAGGCGGGATTAATGCCGCAAAAAATTACCCTAACGATGGCGATAGTGTTTGGAGACTATTTTATGATACCATCAAAGGGGGAGATTACCGCTCACGTGAGGCCAATGTTTATCGTTTAGCCGAAGTATCCAACAGTATTATTGACCAGGCCGTAGCGCAGGGGGTTCCTTTTGCCCGTGAATATTCTGGTTTGTTAGCCAATCGTTCTTTTGGCGGTGCTCAGGTGAGTAGAACATTCTATGCGCGGGGTCAAACAGGACAGCAATTGCTGTTAGGTGCATATCAGGCAATGATGCGTCAGGTAGAATTAGGCGGGATAGAGTACTATACCCGTCATGAAATGCTTGAGGTTGTAATTATTGATGGTAAAGCCCGTGGAATTATAACCCGAGATTTAGTAACCGGTGAAATTTGTCGGTACGAAGCTGATGCGGTTATTCTAGCCACAGGTGGTTATGGAAATGTATTTTATTTGTCTACTAATGCTAAAAATTCAAACGTGACAGCTGCTTGGCGAGCACATAAAAAAGGTGCTTTGTTTGCCAATCCTAGTTTTGTCCAGGTACACCCAACGTGTATTCCTGTTTCAGGAGATTATCAATCCAAATTAACCCTCATGAGTGAGAGTTTGCGCAATGACGGGCGAGTTTGGGTGCCTCGTAAAAAGGGAGACGATCGTCATCCCAACGATATCCCCGAGGACGAGCGGTTTTACTATCTAGAAGAAAAATATCCGAGTTTTGGGAATTTAGTACCAAGAGATGTGGCCTCTCGAAATGCGAAGGTGGTTTGTGACCAAGGTCTCGGGGTAGGTGAAACAGGATTAGCCGTTTACTTAGATTTTCGAGATGCTATTGCCCGCGATGGTAAGGATGTAATTGCTGCTAAGTACGGAAACCTATTCGATATGTATGCAAACATTGCTGGTGAAGATCCATACTCACAGCCCATGCGCATTTTCCCAGCCGTCCATTATACGATGGGTGGACTTTGGGTAGATTATAATTTAATGACCAATATTCCAGGTCTATTTGCCGCAGGCGAAGCCAATTTCTCTGACCATGGAGCAAATCGACTGGGGGCGTCAGCCCTCATGCAAGGCCTATCCGATGGGTATTTTGTACTACCAAGCACTATCGGTAACTACCTGGCAGATGTAAAACCAGGCACGCGATATGGCACTGATCATGAAGCTTTTGAAACGGCTGCTAAGCAAGCACAGGATAGTATTGATCGTCTCTTAAACATAAATGGTAAGCGAACCATAATTGATTTCCATCGAACACTAGGTCGAATTGTTTGGGATAAGATTGGAATTTCCAGAAGCAAGGAAGGCTTGGAAGAAGCTATAGCCGATATTCGTAGTTTACGCGATGAGTTTTGGACCAATGTATATGTTCCAGGTGAGAAAAATAATTACAATAAATACCTAGAATTTGCTGGACGTGTGGCTGATTTCTTCGAATTAGCTGAGCTTATGGCCATGGATGCATTAGATCGAGATGAATCGTGCGGATGTCACCTAAGAGAAGAATTCCAAACCGAAGAAGGGGAAGCCATTCGTAACGACGAAGAGTTCAATTATGTATCCGCATGGGAGTTTAAAGATCGCAATGGAGTACTCGAAGAAGAGCTCCACAAAGAAGTATTAAATTTTGAATTTGTTGAACTAAAGCAACGTAGTTACAAATAAGAGGATATTTTTATGAGTACTAACATGACCATTCATCTACGATATTGGAGACAAAGTGGCCCCACTGCAAAGGGATATTTTGAAGACAGAACTCTATCGACAGTAAACGAACATATGTCCTTCTTAGAAATGTTGGACGTGCTCAATGAAGAATTACAGCTAGAAGGTAAGGATCCGGTTGAGTTTGATTACGATTGCCGCGAGGGTATTTGTGGTTCGTGTAATCTGGTGATTAACGGCCAAGCACACGGACCAAAAAAAGGAACGGCTTGTTGTCAGTTACATATGAGAAACTACTCCGATGGAGATCATATCACAATTGAGCCGCCTCGTGCTTCTGCCTTCCCGGTTATTAAAGATTTGGTGGTAGATCGTTCGGCTTTTGATCGTATCATCGAAGCAGGCGGCTATGTATCGGTTAAAACGGGCTCTGCACAAGAAGCCAACGCTAGACCCATTCCAAAAAAAGATGCTGATCTAGCCTTTGACTATGCCGCATGTATTGGTTGTGGAGCCTGTGTGGCAGCGTGTCCAAATGCTTCTGCTTCACTGTTTACTAGTGCTAAAATTTCTCACCTATCGCATTTACCACAGGGCGATGTAGAACGAAGCAACCGAGTAGTGGCTATGGTAGAACAGATGGAAGAGGAAGGCTTTGGAGATTGCTCCAACTTCGGTGAATGCGAAGCGGTTTGCCCGAAAGAGATTTCTATAGCAGCCATAGCAGATATGCGTCGCGACTATGCCCGTGCGGTTATACAAGGCTAAACCCTAGGCACCGAACAGGTAAAATAGAGATTCCATTTATCCCTCAAACAAACGCATTAAGCAATAAAGCGAAATAATTGTGGGTGATCGTTTACGTATTCGAAACTGAGTTGCTTCGCATTCATCCGATCAATTAGTGGCTGAATATCCTCTTTATTTTTGAGCTCCAATCCAATGAGGGCAGGGCCTAAATCTTTGTTGGTCTTTTTCGAATATTCGAAATAAGTAATGTCGTCATCTGGGCCTAGTACATCACCCAGAAATTCGCGAAGCGCACCGGCTCTTTGAGGGAAATCCACAATAAAATAATGCTTAAGCCCTTCATACATTAACGAACGTTCCTTAATTTCAGCCGTCCGCATAATGTCATTGTTGCTACCACTTAACACGCATACAACATTTTTCCCTTTGATCTGTTCCTTGCAGTTATCAAGTGCCGTAATGGACAGCGCTCCTGCGGGTTCAACTACTATGGCCTGTTCGTTGTACAAATTTAGTATAGTTCCGCAGACTTTTCCCTCGGGTACGGTTATGATTTGATCCAAAATTTTGGAACAAATTTCGAAGGTGTAATGTCCGACTTTCTTTACCGCAGCTCCATCCACAAATTTATCGATTTCGTCAAGGGTGACAACTCTACCCGCTTCAATCGACTTTAGCATTGCTGGCGCACCTTCAGGTTCGACACCAATGATTTGGGTATGTGGGGAGTATGCTTTAATGTAACTTCCAATTCCAGCAGAAAGACCACCACCGCCAACTGGAGCTATGATATAGTCGATGGGAAAATCGGCATCTTCCCAGAGTTCTTTTCCAACGGTACCCTGACCAGCGATGATTTTCGGATGATCAAAAGGGGGTATAAAGGCAGCATTTGTTTCTTCGCAAAACTGTGTTGCACGAGCAAAAGCATCGTCAAAGGTATCGCCATCTAAGACCACCTCAACAAACTCTCGGCCAAACATGTTTACCTGCTTAACTTTTTGATCAGGAGTAGTGACCGGCATAAAAATGGTCCCTTTGATTCCTTTCTTTCGGCAGGCAAAAGCCACTCCTTGCGCATGATTACCAGCACTAGCACACACCACACCATGTTGAGTTTCTGCTTCCGGAAGAGATTGGATCATGTTGTATGCCCCTCTAATTTTGTAGGAGCGCACAACTTGAAGATCCTCTCGTTTAAGCCAAATGTTGGCTTGATACTGCTCGGATAATATTTCGTTATAAATCAATGGAGTTCGATGAGCAATGCCGTCAAGCTTATGTGCCGCATCCTCGATATCCTGAATCGTCACACTAGCTGAGGGTGTCTCGGGTTGAAGTATATCGATATCGGATTGGTGTTCTGAACTCAATGATTGGAACTAATTAGTTATTCTCTGGGCGTAAAGTACGAACTGTTTTACCGGCTTGCCACATTTCTGAATCGCGTAGCTCTGCAAGTTCGATTTCTAATTTTTCACGGTAATCGTCCTTGCTGTTAGAATCGATGGACTTTTGGGCTTCATTTCCAGCCGCAACTTCTTTGTATAAATCTTCAAATACTGGCTTTGTAGCATCTTTGAATTTTTTCCACCAATCTAAGGCCCCACGCTGGGCGGTAGTTGAACAATTGGCGTACATCCAATCCATTCCATTTTCAGCTACCAAAGGCATGAGTGATTGAGTGAGTTCCTCTACGGTTTCGTTAAATGCTTCTGAAGGGCTGTGACCATTGGCACGAAGCACTTCATACTGTGCTGCAAAAATTCCTTGTATGGCTCCCATGAGTGTTCCTCTTTCCCCTGTTAAATCAGAATAGACTTCTTTTTTAAACGTGGTTGGGAATAAATATCCTGAACCTACTCCTATACCTAATGCCACAACGCGTTCTTTTGCACGACCGGTACTGTCTTGGAAAATGGCGAAGCTCGAATTAAGTCCGCGACCTTCTAAAAACATACGTCTTAGAGAGGTACCAGACCCCTTAGGTGCAACTAGAATGACATCCACATTATCCGGTGGGACAATTCCTGTGCGTTCATTAAAGGTAACTCCGAATCCATGTGAGAAATAAAGTGCTTTTCCAGGGCTTAGATTTTCTTTAACCGTTGGCCATACTGAAATCTGACCGGCATCGGAGAGTAGATATTGTAGAATGGTTCCTCTTTGGCAAGCCTCTTCTAGTTCAAAGAGCGTTTCGCCTGGAACCCAACCATCTGCTACCGCCTTATCCCATGTTTTAGATCCTTTACGCTGACCAATAATAACATTAAATCCATTGTCTCTTAAATTAAGTGCCTGACCTGGTCCTTGAACTCCGTAGCCTAAGATGGCAATTGTTTCATCTTTGAGGGTTTCAATTGCTTTGGCGAGTGGGAACTCTTCTCGTGTTACCACTTCTTCTTCTACTCCGCCGAAATTTAATAATGCCATGATTGTTTAGGTATTTAGTTAGTGAGTGAATAGGAATATACTATTTTATTGCTTGGTGTACATCCCTTGTGTTATATACTAGGGCTATTAGTCTGCAGTAAGGCTTCTATATCCTTACCAGGACCGAACTGTTGGCGTGCAACAGCAATTCTCCCGGAACGAACAAATTCTTTGATGCCGTAAGGCTCGAGTTCATCGAATAAGGCTTTAGTTTCTCGTTTATATCCAGATTTTTCGATGACTACAAACTCACGCTCAATGGTTAGAAATCGTGCGTTATGCTCGCGTACGATGCGTTCAATTTCAATTCCATTGGTTAGGGTTTCAGTAGCTATTTTGTATAAAGCTAACTCTTGTTGAACCACTTCTTTTTTCTTGTAGTAGTCCGCTTTCAGCACTTCAACTTGCTTCTCAATTTGTTTTACCACTTTAATGACTTGTTCTTGAGTCTCTGTAACCGCGATAGTAAACCGATGAATCCCCTCGATTTCGCTTTCAGAAGTGGTGAGGCTTTCCAGGTTAATTTTTCTTTTGGTAAAAATAGTGGTGATTCGATGCAGTAAACCAACCTGATTTTCGGTGTATACAGTAATCGTAAATTCTTGTTTTTCCATATCCATTATCTCCATCTGATTAGTCTAACCTTATTTCTGCCACACCACTTCCCGAGGGGACCATGGGGAAAACATTGTTTTCTTTGCCTACCATTACTTCCAAGAAATAAGCCCCATCGGTTTCAATAAATTCGGTTAAGGCTTGATCAAGTTGATCACGATGAGTTACTTGGTTGGTGGGCATTCGAAATCCTTTAGCCAAAAGTTGGAAGTCTGGGTTAATCATTTCGGTCGAAGAATAGCGCTTGTCAAAAAAGAGCTGCTGCCATTGTCGTACCATGCCTAAGAATTCGTTGTTGAGCAGGAGCACTTTCACCTTCGCTTGAGTCTGATATACGGTAGCAAGTTCTTGAATGGTCATTTGTAATCCACCATCTCCTACCACGCAGACCACGGTGCGATCGGGTGCACCGAGAGCGGCACCAAGAGCAGCAGGAAGACCAAAACCCATCGTTCCAAGCCCTCCAGAGGTAATGTTGCTTTTGGATTGTACAAATTCAGCGTACCTACAAGCTACCATTTGATGTTGCCCAACATCGGTCACAATGATGGCATCTCCTCCTGTTTTTTCGTTAAGAATATGAATGACCTCGCCCATGGTTAATATATCTTTGGTAGGGTGAAGCTCCTCTTGGATAACTTTTTCATGTTCTAGTCGGTCGCATTCGGCAAATCGTGCTAGCCATTCACTTCTATCTTTTTTCTGCAATCTTTGAGTGAGAAGAGGTAGAGTTTTTTTAGCATTGCCCATGACGGGAATATGTGCGAATACATTCTTGTTGATCTCAGCGGGATCAATTTCCAGATGGATAACCTTGGCTTGCTTTGCATATTTTTCCAGATTCCCTGTTACTCTGTCGTCAAATCGCATCCCTACCGCAATGAGTACATCACATTCATTGGTGAGTAAATTAGGGCCATAGTTGCCATGCATTCCAAGCATACCCACATTAAGTGGATGGCTGGTCTCCATTGCTGACAGTCCGAGTATGGTCCATGCAGCTGGTATATTACCCTGCTCAACGAAGGCTTTGAATTCCTGTTCTGCCTCCGCTAAAATAATTCCTTGTCCAAACAACACATAGGGTCGTTTAGCGTCATTGATGGCTTTGGCTGCAGCGTCTATTTGGTCGATCTCTATGACAGGCTCTTCGCGGTAGCTTCGAATGGAGGTACACTTTTCGTAGTGAAAATCTAGTCGCTGGAACTGAGCATCCTTGGTGATGTCGATAAGAACTGGGCCTGGACGACCAGAGCGAGCAATATAAAAAGCCTTGGCCATGGCCAAGGGTATTTCTTCTGCTTTGGTGACCTGGTAATTCCATTTTGTGACGGGCATGGAAATCCCGATTACATCGGTTTCTTGGAATGCGTCACTACCAAGGAGATGTGATGGTACTTGTCCGGTGATACAAACCAATGGGGTAGAATCGATCTGTGCGTCTGCGATTCCGGTAATTAAATTGGTGGCTCCTGGACCTGAAGTAGCTAGACACACTCCGACCTTACCACTGGCACGGGCGTAGCCTTGCGCGGCGTGAATAGAGCCTTGTTCGTGGCGTGCTAGCACGTGATGTAGTCGATCCTGATAATCATAGAGTGCGTCGTATACCGGCATAATTGCTCCACCGGGATAACCAAATGCGATATCGACTCCTTCATTAATTAGGCATTGGACTACAGCTTCTGCGCCTGTGATGGTAGTTTGGTGCGAGGGAGATTTGTTTTCTGTGGGTTGGAGGTCTATGCTAGCCATAATGTGTATGTATTCAATTAAAATTCATCTGTAGTGCAGCCCTTGGAGGCGGTAGATACGGTGTGCGCGTATTTATATAAGGCTCCGCTTCTTGCTTTAAGTGGGGGAGCTTGCCATGTGCTTTTTCTTTTTTCCAATTCGGTATCGGATACATGTACTTGTATGGTATTTGCCTCAGCGTCAATCTGTATTAGGTCTCCATCCTGGACGAGCCCAATGACTCCCCCCACTTGTGCCTCTGGGGTAATGTGTCCAACCACAAAGCCATGTGAGCCACCTGAAAAGCGCCCATCGGTGATGAGGGCGACATCTTTTCCTAAGCCAGCACCCATGATAGCAGAGGTAGGTTTTAACATTTCTGGCATGCCAGGTCCCCCTTTAGGACCTACGTATCGTATAACAATTACATCTCCTTTTTGTACAGCTCCTGAGCTGATACCTTCGTTGGCTTCCTCTTCAGAGTTAAATACTCGGGCTGGGCCAGCAAAACGAAGGCCTTCTTTGCCGGTTATTTTAGCTACGGCACCCTCTGAGGCTAAGTTCCCGTAAAGTATTTGAATATGTCCGGTTGATTTAATGGGTTCATGTATGGGGAACACGACTTTTTGTGTGTCAAAGTTTAACGGGGCAACATCTGCTAGGTTTTCAGCTAAACTAGCCCCTGTAATAGTCTTCTGTTCACCATGTAGGATCCCATCAACCAGCATTGTTTTCAATACGGCTGGGATACCCCCAGCTTTGTGAAGATCTTCCATTACGTAACTTCCACTCGGTTTTAAGTCAGCAATAAAGGGAGTAGTGTCACTTATGTGCTGCATATCAGAAAGTTCAAACTCAATTTCAGCGGTGCGAGCAATGGCTAGAAGATGGAGTACCACATTGGTCGAGCCTCCTAATAAGGTGATAAGTCTAAATGCGTTTTCTAGTGACTTCTTAGTGACAATGTCTCTGGGTTTTAGGTCTAATTCGAGTAGTTTTAGCATACTCTTACCAGCCACTTCGCATTCTATGACTTTTTCTGCACTGTTGGCAGGGTTGGAGGAATTGTACGGAAGAGTCATCCCCATTGCTTCAATAGCACTAGCCATGGTATTGGCCGTGTACATACCACCACAGGCGCCTGGACCTGGGCATGCATGCTTGACAATATCTTTAAAGGTAGTGTTATCAATGGCCCCTGACACTTTTTGTCCCCACGCCTCAAAGGCAGAAACCACATCCAGCTTTTGTCCATTGTGATAACCAGGGGCAATGGTGCCTCCATAAACCATAATACTGGGCCGGTTAACTCTTAGCATGGCCATTAAGGCTCCTGGCATATTCTTATCGCACCCTACTATAGCAACCATCGCATCGTAACTCATACCGGTCACCACCGACTCCATCGAATCGGCTATTAAGTCCCGTGAGGGTAATGAGTATCGCATACCTGCTGTTCCCATGGAAATCCCATCTGAAATACCAATGGTATTGAATATGAGGCCATTGAGTCCTGCGTGCGTTACACCCCGTTTTACATGAACAGCCAAGTCATTTAAATGCATGTTGCATGGATTGCCCTCAAAACCAGTACTAGCAACGCCAACAAATGCTTTATTCAAGTCCGATTCGTCTAAGCCGATGGCATGTAACATGGCTTGTGCAGCAGGTTGAGATCCATCCTGAGTTATTTGCTTGGAGTGTTTATTAAGTTCTTTCATGAAATGAGATACGTGATGCCTTATTTGATAGAGTACAAGCTAGAGCTATATGTTGAAGTCCGAGTGAAAGTTGAATGAGAGTCCGATTAATCTTTGTGTGAGATCTTTGATAAATCACCTATTACCAGCAAAAAAAAAGCCTTCCTGGTTGTTTGAGGAAGGCTTGTAGTGCATTATGTTGGTAACATGCGAACAACGCTTCCTCATCGTTTTTGAACGATGACCTCTACTATAATGACGATGATGTCGCGTTGTTGTATCAAAAGACTATTGTTTGTTTGAGTACAAAGAACGAGCTATCTCTGTAAAATTGCAATAACTGCAGGGTATAAACTTTGGCTATAAATGGAATGGCCAAAAGGAGTTAATGCGGCTTGCGTAGTTGAAATTTACGTCTAATAACCTCTTGTATGGTAGTATTCTGGATTTTTGAATCGAGCCATGATATGATGTCCAAATACAAAAAAGCTCTTTTTTGATACGGCTTTTTCTGAAGCCCAATGAGTTTGGAGTGGAGTTTTTTGAATTTTCTAGCTAATTGATCCTCATTGGTTTGAGGTAAATTACGTAGAAACAGTAACACCTCTTCTTGTACAGAATTGAGATCATTCATACGTCGTAAAAACCGGTAGGTACTTCGGACTTGATACTGAACCAATTGTTCGTTACCAAGTTCAATGTGAGCAATAAGAGTTAAAATGCGTGCAAAGCAATGCAGATCTTCTCGAAGATGTGGATCCGGATACTGAATAATGTGCGCGCAATGCTCAATGGTCTTTTGCAAATTACCTGCGCCAAAATACAAACAGGCTATTTTATAGTGAAACACCAATATGCGATGGGAATCGATTCGATAGCTCCATTTTTGCATTTGTGCTGAAAGTTCAGGGATAATGGTTATCCCTTTTTCAAATTCACCATTCATGAAAAAATGGTTGATTTGTGAGGTGTAATAGTATTGCCAACCTAAAGTTTCCAGGTTTGTGTTGCTACGAGAAGGTGGATCTAACAAGAACTCTTTGAGTTTTTTCATTTCCTCTTCATGACGATCGTAATGCCCCACAATGAATAAGGCTTCAAGAAGTACATGTACTCCCTTTAGATACCAAATTGGATCGGCTTGAAGCATATTGGGGTGGTGGCGAAAGTGATCGACCCACTTCTGAGCATGACGATACTGTAAAAGAAAATCCTGAACAATGAGGCTATACCAAGCATGAGATACGTGGAGATAATGCTGCTCGTAAAACCCCATTTTTTCTGGCCTAAGGGAGGACAGAGCTTGTTCAAAAAAAGCGTGTATTCGCTGATAATCTGCCTCATTACGGACATGACCTGTTTTTATGTATAGGCTATATAATCGCAGGGCTAGGTTAGAAAGTTGGTGATACTGTTGCTCGGACTGCAGTACTTCTTTGGTTTGTTCAATCAAATCATCCGCGCGATGGTCAAAACTTCGAGTGATGTACTGTGATTCGATGAGTTTTTCAAAACCAAGAATCTCAGAGCTCAGGGGGACCCTATGATGCTCATGAGCCACTAATTTGGCTTTATCGAGTATTTTAAGGCTTTGCTTGTAGAGCCCTTTGTCGTATAAGATACGTGCGTAATCGATTTGTTCTCGTAGTTGTATATCGATGTTATGATTGGTGTAATTCAACCGCAACGAGGTGAGTAACTGCCGGTATAAATGAGCTTTAAGATTGGAGAGTTGAGTTTTTTTTATTCCATCTAATTTATGAATAAGAAGCTCTTCACTGTATTCTTTGGATTTATCTATAGCGTCGAAGAGTTGTATAAATTTGGCTTCCTCGGAGCTATTGCGCATGGCATAGATCTTGAAACTGCGTTTTTCTGCTTTACTTAGCGAGCGTATAAGTTGAAATAAATAATCGTTTGGCTGGTTGGCCATTGTAGTAAAAAAACAGTTGTTGTTACTCTATAGTTAGGCTTAATAATTACTTACGCGGAATTCAAAAGCCCTATTTTAGTCTTGGATGTTGTAATATAATATGAATTCGGTTTCTATACTTCTTTATAGTCGCTTTATTACCCGTTATATTCGCCTTTATAACAACTAAGCAAACACCGTAATATGGCTCACAAGCATATACAAATTTTTGACACAACACTACGCGATGGCGAGCAAGTCCCGGGTTGTCAATTAAACACCGATGAAAAAATCGAAATAGCTCTAGCTCTTGAGAAGCTAGGGGTCGATATAATGGAGGTTGGATTTCCAATTTCTTCTCCGGGTGATTTTGAATCAGTATCAAAAATAGCAGGTATTATCACCGAATCTACGGTTTGTGCGTTGTCTAGAGCAGTCGAAAAAGATATAAATGCCGCTGCTGAAGCGGTGAAAAACGCTAGAATGCCTCGAATACATACCGGAATTGGCACTTCAGATAGCCATGTATTCAGTAAGCTTCGAACTACCAGAGAAAATGTTTTGGAACGGGGAGTGGCCGCAGTAAAATATGCCAAACGATTTGTTGAAGACGTAGAATTTTATGCAGAAGACGCAGGTAGAACGGACAATGAGTATCTAGCTAAGGTATTAGAGGCCGTGATAGCGGCGGGTGCAACCGTAGTGAACATACCGGATACCACTGGATATTGTTTGCCATGGCAATATGGGGCCAAAATAAAATATCTGAAAGAACATGTTAATGGGATTGATAAGGTGCATATTTCCACTCATTGTCATAACGATTTAGGTCTTGCTACCGCAAATTCCATAGCAGGGGTTGAACATGGAGCGACTCAGGTAGAGTGCACCATTAATGGAATTGGCGAACGAGCAGGAAATGCCTCCTTAGAGGAAGTTGTGATGATTTTACGACAGCATCAAGATTTGAATTTTGACACACGTATTCAAAGCCGGCAGCTAAAATCAATGAGTGAGTTAGTGTCGACCCGAATGAGAATGCCCGTGCAACCAAACAAAGCCATTGTAGGGAGTAATGCCTTTTCGCATTCTTCTGGGATTCACCAAGATGGGGTTATTAAGAGCAGAGAGACTTATGAAATCATCGATCCCTTAGATGTGGGAGTGCATGAATCCAGTATTGTATTAACAGCTCGAAGTGGACGAGCCGCGTTGAAATTTAGAGCAGCAAAATTGGGATTTGACGTTGAACGAGAACAAATGGAACCGTACTACGAAGCTTTTTTAAAATTAGCAGATGAAAAAAAAGTAGTTCAAGATCAGGATCTGTTGACATTATTTTCATCTTAGGTGCAAAAAACCCTATTATCTACTCGAATTTTGTACGGAAACCCCAGATAACTTGATATGGGAAAAACACTGTTTGAAAAAGTGTGGGATAACCACATTGTAGACACGGTCGACGGAGGCCAAGAAATTCTATTTATAGACCGGCACTTCATACATGAAGTAACTTCGCCTCAAGCATTTGATGGCATTCGAAAAAGAGGAATAGGACTGTATGATAAAAACCGAATCGTAGCCACGGCCGATCACAATGTGCCTACCAAAGATCAGCATTTACCCATCAAAGACGAGCTATCTCGTTTACAGGTGGACATGCTCACACACAACTGCGAAGAATTTGACATAGATTTGTACGGCCTTGGGCATAAAAATCAGGGAATTGTACATGTGATAGGACCTGAATTGGGGGTTACTAAACCAGGCATGACCATAGTGTGTGGGGATAGTCATACATCGACGCATGGTGCATTCGGTGCGGTGGCTTTTGGTATTGGTACTTCACAGGTAGAGCAGGTGATGGCCTCGCAATGCCTGTTGGTTCAACGTCCGAAAACTATGCGCATTATTATCGATGGTGAATTGGGTAATGGAATTTATTCAAAGGACATCATTCTATACATTATTTCGAAATTGAGTACCTCAGGAGGAACAGGGCATTTTGTGGAATATGCCGGCTCTGCCATTCGATCTCTTTCAATGGAAGCTCGGATGACTATCTGCAACATGAGTATAGAAATGGGAGCACGTGGGGGAATGATTGCACCCGATGAGACCACATTTGAGTACATAAAAGGCAGAGAATACGCACCTTCTGGACAGCAGTGGGAGGAAGCCTTGGCCTATTGGTCTACTTTGTATACTGATGAGGACGCTGTTTTTGACAAAGAGTATGTGTTCAATGCCGAGGACATCGAGCCCATGATTACTTATGGAACTAACCCAGGTATGGGAATGGGAATTACACAACATATACCAACTACTCAAGAAGTTGAGCGCCCGGATAACTTACTTCAGTCATTACAATATATGGGACTTACTCCTGGGGCTTCTTTGCTGAACACTCCCATTGATCATGTATTTATTGGTAGCTGTACTAATTCTAGAATAGAAGATCTCCGTATTGTTGCAGAATATGTGAGAGGCAAGAAAAAAGCCGATAATGTACAAGCATTTATTGTACCTGGCTCTAAGCAGGTAGAGGCACAGGCCAAAGCTGAAGGCTTGCATGATATTTTGTTTGAGGCAGGCTTTGAGCTCCGAGGTCCAGGATGTTCGGCTTGTTTGGGGATGAACGAGGATAAAATTCCTAAGATGGAATATTGTGTATCTACCTCGAACCGAAACTACGAAGGCCGTCAGGGACCAGGAGCTCGTACCTTATTGGTAAGCCCATTAACTGCGGCCGTTATTGCGGTAGAAGGTAAAGTAGTTGATCCCAGAAAGTATCTAAATGAGGAGGCACTCGCTTAATGGAAAAATTTAGCACATTACTAAGTCCAGCTATTCCATTGGTTCAGGAAAATGTGGACACCGATCAAATTATACCTGCTCGATTCCTCAAAGCCACATCCAGAGAAGGTTTCGGGGAGCATTTATTCAAGGACTGGCGCTTTGATGAACAAGGTCATCCTAAATCCGATTTTATTCTAAACAATCCTGAATATTCGGGCTCGATATTGGTAGCTGGAGAAAATTTTGGCTGTGGATCCTCACGAGAACATGCCGCTTGGGCATTAGTCGATTACGGTTTCAAAGCCGTCGTATCCAGTTATTTTGCCGATATATTTAAGGGAAATGCATTAAATAATGGTTTGTTACCCGTTCAAGTGTCTCCCGGTAGTCTAAAAGAATTATTAGCGGAGGTACAATCCAATCCCATGACACTTATAGAAATTGACTTAGAGGCTCAACTTCTTCGGGTTCCAGAAATTGGGATACAGGAGCATTTTGAGATAAATCCTTACAAGAAAACCTGTTTGATCAATGGGTATGATGACATTGATTTTTTATTGAGTCAAAAAGAAAAAATTAGCGCTTTTGAACTAAAGCATATCGAATTTTAAGTATGAAGAAACGCATTGCGGTAGTACCCGGAGATGGAATTGGCCCCGAAGTCATTAAGCAGGCCATAAAGGTTTTGGAAGCTGTTTCCAATCGTTATAATCATGAATTTATTTTGGATTACGCCCTCATGGGTGCCATTGCAATTGATGAAACAGGAGATCCACTTCCTCAGGAAACCATTGATATATGTAAAATGTCTGATGGGGTGCTTTTTGGCGCTATTGGTGACCCTAAATATGATAATGATCCAAGCGCAAAAGTACGACCAGAGCAAGGTCTATTGCGCTTACGTAAAGCCTTGGGCTTGTATGCAAATATTCGCCCTGTTCGACTGTTTGCCTCGTTAATGGATCGGTCTCCACTAAAAGAAGAGCGTATTTTAGGTACCGATTTGGTGGTCTATCGAGAGTTGACCAGTGGGATCTATTTCGGTGAAAAAGGACGTGTAGAGGGAGGGAGTGCGGCCTTTGATACTTGTTATTATACCGTGGAAGAAATTACCCGTATTGCTAAAATGGCCTTTGAGGCAGCAACGAGGCGTCGGGGTTTATTAACATTGGTAGACAAAGCCAACGTTTTGGAAAGCTCACGACTATGGAGAGAGGTGGTTCAAAAAATGGCCCTTGAATATCCAGATGTTTCGGTTGACTATCTATTTGTTGATAATGCGGCGATGCAAGTGGTACAACAACCATCTAGATTCGATGTTATTTTGACTGAAAATATGTTTGGTGACATAATTTCTGATGAAACTAGCGTGATAACAGGATCTATCGGCCTGTTACCCTCAGCTTCTTTAGGGCTAAGCAGTAGCCTTTTTGAACCTATCCATGGCAGTTATCCGGAAGCCGCTGGTAAAGATATAGCCAATCCCTTAGCTACTATTTTATCCCTAGCCATGTTACTAGAGCATTTAGGCCTTATAGAAGAAGCTAGAAGGGTAGAAGCGGCTGTGGAGTTGGTTATTGACAAAGGATTGGTCACACCCGATTTAAATGATGAACACTTTATTTCATGTTCAAAAGTAGGGGATGTAGTGGCCATGATGGTTGAATCTGATTTGGATGAAGACACATCTTTCGATAATATCTTTGAAGGCAATTTGCCATTAATTTAGTTTGTTGAACCAACCCTTTTTAGTGGTCAGATCATTAGTTTTTAGATCATGACACGACCAAAAAAAGAGGCTGGTCAATTCAAGAATCTGTTCTATATCCAAGAACCCAAGGAGATTGATGAGTCTAAGTGAGCAAAGGTATGATCAATGCCTGCTTTCCCTGCAAAAATATTGGGGTTATGAGGCGTTTAGACCTGGTCAAGATCAGGCGATTAGATCGGTGTGCAAAGGGCAAAAAACCCTAGCTATTTTCCCCACCGGTGCCGGGAAATCACTCTGTTATCAAGTACCTGCGGTAAGCTTTGAGGGACTTTGTTTGGTGATAAGCCCGTTGGTTGCCTTGATGGAAGATCAGGTTAAACAGTTACAAGATAGAGGAATCTCAGCGGCATATATTACTTCGAAGCTAAGTTTCAAAGAGAGTGAGCAGCGCTTGGTTAATGCTCGAAACGGGATGTATGATCTGCTATATTGTGCACCAGAGCGCCTAGCAAGTGAGAGGTTTAAGCAGGAACTGCAACAGTTACCCCTGAGTATGATTGCTATAGATGAGGCACATTGTATTTCGGAGTGGGGGCATGAATTCAGGCCAGCCTATAGGCAATTGGCTGAACATTTATCCGTTAAAGCCGATCATATACAATGGCTTGCATTGACAGCTACAGCCACACCCGAAGTGCAAAAAGATATCTGCAATGTGCTTGGGTTTGATGAGCACACGACCATTAGCCTGCCTTTTAAACGTGAAAATTTGATTTGGTGGGTACTCCGGACCGAGCAAACCATTGAACGAATGATGAGCACCCTGGCAAAAGTAAAAGGTTTGGGGGACGGGTTAATTTATGCAGGAACTCGAAAAAATACCGAGCGATGGGCAGAACGATTGCAGCGACATGGAATAGCAGCCCAGGCGTATCATGCTGGTTTATCTGCAGATAAGCGAACCCATATTCAGCAGCAGTGGATCAGTGGTAAACTTCCTTGGGTTGCTGCAACCAACGCGTTTGGAATGGGAATCGATAAGCCTGATTGTAGGTATGTATTTCATGAGACTACACCCAATAGCTTGGAGGCTTATTATCAGGAGGCTGGACGGGCTGGAAGGGACAGGCAAAAAAGTTATCCTATTCTTTTTTATCGTCCAGCCCATCTACGAAAAGCTAAAGAACGAATTGAGGAGGCATATCCATCAATCGATGAGTTAACCAAGCAGTATCAAGTTTTATGTGATG